>Ga0154957_131_pt1 | contig 61688 bp, 62 predicted proteins | sample RifCSPhighO2_01_FD_105925 | JGI IMG/M metagenome (GOLD analysis project Ga0154957, IMG submission 105925) | Candidatus Wildermuthbacteria bacterium RIFCSPHIGHO2_01_FULL_47_27
AGACTTCAAAGCTCTTCTTAAAAGCTAAAAAGCTCTCCCGAAAGAGAGCTTTTGTTTTCTTCCGGTCTGTGAAAATGTTAAAATAATTGCATGCCTGCTGTTCAAGGAATTGGAGAAATGGGCGAAAAAATCGCGGCGGACTATCTTCGGAAAACCGGGTGCAAAATCATTGAAAAAAACTACGGAGGAAAATTCTCTTCCGGCCTCATCGGCGGAGAAATTGACATTATCGCCAAGAAAAATGGGGTTATTCATTTTGTTGAGGTTAAATCTTCCGCCGCAAAAAACCCGCCGGCGGAAGATTATTTTCCGCCCGAAGCGAGGGTTAATGAGGCAAAAGAAAAAAGACTCATTAAAACCGCGCTTTTGTGGCTGACGCGCCATCGTATGCCCCTGGATTCAAAGTGGCAAATAGACATCTTATCTTGCGTAATTGATGCTGAAACTTTGAAAGCAAAAATACGATATTTCCCCAACGCGATTGCCGCGCGATTTTAAATTGTGATATGATAAATTGTGGGGGATAAGAACGTTGTCGGCATTCTGCATTTCACTCGGCAAGCTGGTTTCAGGGTCGCTCGTCCCGCCCCAGCCGGCGGGACTCGCTCACGTCGGGCAGTCTAAAGCGCTCGCTCTCCTCGTCCCGACTGCGCCGGGATTCGGAACCATGCCCGCTCGCGGCCCGAAGTGTCCCTGTAAACCACTTGCCTCGTTCAATGCCTTCGGAACACAATACTATAAACAACGCTTTTAATCCTTACCATTAAATCTATGAACCTTATTTTTGAGGCGCTGAGCTGGGCGGCCATGCTTGCCCTGATAATTACAAGCGTTCCGCAGATAACCCTTAATTTCAAGAGAAAATCCACCGAGGGAGTAAGCTGGCTGACTTACGGACTATTGCTTTTCGGAATGACCGTTCTCTTTTTGCGCTCCCTTTTCACTACGGATGATTTTATATTAAAATTAAATTACGGCGCGGGAGCGTTTGTAATCTTAATCGTGAACCTGCAATTTATTTTTTACCGGAATAAAAAACGAGACTAAAATTATGCTAGACCAGCAACTGCCGCCATTGCCGTCCCAACCGCAGCGGTCTCAACCGCTGCAGGAGAAAAAAGAGCTCTTCCAAAGAGAAGAAGTGCGGACGATGAAAAAAGACACCGCCAAACTGCAGGAAGAAGAGGCCTTTAAGGAACGGGAACGGTTATCTCATCTCAAAACGGAAGACGAGATGAAAAAAGAGGTGGAGCGGATAGAAAAACTTAAAAAGGAGGAGGAGGAAAAGATGTTCACGAAAACCGAGACGTTGGAAAAAGTCCGCTCCGAAATAAAAACCGGGGAAGCCGATAAGGTGGCGCAGCAGGCGAAAGCCGACGAAAAGGCCATGGCGGAAGAAGCGGCGCGGACAAAACCTCCAAAACCAACATACCGTCTTCCTTTTTCTTTGCCCAGAAAACCGACTTTTGTTGACAAGTTTTTTTCCAGAGCCGTAGTGCTTGGCATAATGATAGCGCTCTGGGGCATAATTTTAACTTTTTGGTATTGGTATTTTATCGCCAGGCCCAAAGGAGAACAAACAACGGCTCCTGTTACGCCGCCGACTGAAACATCAACCCTACCCATAGAGCCGCCGCCGACTGAAACATCAACTTTGCCAATAGAGCCGCCGCCGACTGAAACATCAACTTTGCCAATAGAGCCGCCCCTGCTTTCTCCGGCGATCTTTAGAGTTAACGCTGAAAACACCATTGAATTTTCCTCTGTGGGAGAACTGCCGAATTTGTTAACTCAGGCAGTGCAGCAATACGGAGGAGAAGATCAATTCACCCGCTTGGCGTTAAAGAATGTGGAGCGCAACGTTTATCTCACCACCCAAGAATTCTTCCAGGCTTTCCAAATCCAAACTCCAGAGGGACTAGGCGCGCAATTGTCACCGGATATGACTTTGTTTTTCTACACCTCCATTATCGCAAATCGTCTCGGATTTATGGCGCGAATCACCTATCCGGCGCTAGATGTGAAATCTTGGGAGCCGACTTTAGAACAAGACACACAGTACTTGTTCGCGCTATTGGGCAAAAAAGAGCCATCAAAGGATGCGGCATTCCGTCAGACAAAATACAAAAACGTAACCTTCCGCTATATCTCTTATCCATCCATTAATTTCGGGCTTGTCTGGTCTTCAGTAAACCTGAAAAGCGCGGAGACCGAAGAGGTCCAACCGTATTTCATTCTTACTTCATCCGGCGAAAGTATGATGAGAGTTATTGATCGGCTCGCGGACCAAATCGTGCCGTAACAAAAGCAACTCCGTGGAAAACCTGTGGAAAACTACCGCTTTTTACGAACAAAATATTTTAGCCCTTGGAGCTTGACCCGCTTCTTGGCTCATGCGATAATAGAAATAGCTCCTCGCGAACCCTTCGGCTTTTCCGGGGACTGGCAAGGAGCATTGTACCTTCGTAAGGATCACTAGATCCGAAAAGGCGCTTGAGCCCAAGAAATTATTATTTCACATAAGTGGGCCAATCAGGCGCTCTTTTTTTACAAACGAAAAACATCGCAAAAAAATTATTATGGATAAAAATTTTCTTAAACAGCAGAAAGAAAATCTGGAAAGGCATAAAGAAGAAATTCGCCAGCAACTGGAAACCTTTGCCACCGAAGACCCCCGCCTTCCGGGCGATTGGGATACACGCTTCCCGAAACACGACGGGGGGGTGGGAAGTTCCGCTTTGGAAGACGCCACCGATGAGGTAGAGGAATATGCCACCCGTCTGCCCATAGAGCACACTCTTGAAACTCGACTGAAAGATATAATTCTCGCTTTAGGCAAAATTGAAAAAAACCGCTACGGTCATTGCGAAAAATGCAAAAAGCCCTTAGCCCGGGAAAGGCTGGAAGCTTACCCCGCGGCAAGGCTATGCGTTGACTGCAATTCAAAGTAGGCGCGGCCATGACAGTGACGGGTATGTATTTTATCGGCGGACGCTCCGGCTAGACGGAGCGTTTTTGTTTTGTTAGATTGCGTATGACGCATTCATGTTGTCCAAAATATTTTCAGGAGCAATAGTGGGTCTAGACGCCCAGATAATAGAAGTGGAGGTAGAAACTTCTTACGGCCTTCCCCGTTTCACGCTGGTCGGGCTTCCGGACAAATCGGTGGAAGAGTCAAAAGAAAGGGTAGGGGCGGCCATAAAAAGTTCCGGGTTTCAAGCGCCAAACAGCCAACCGATAAAAGTGCTGGTCGGGCTTGCTCCCGCCGACTTAAAAAAAGAGGGCTCAATTTATGATTTGCCCATAGCCCTTGGATTTTTAGCCGCCAACCAGCAGGTATCTTTTAGGTTTCAAAACAGAATGTTCGCGGGCGAATTATCTCTGGACGGAAAACTGCGCCCGATAAAAGGGTCTCTTTCTTTTGCTTTGCTGGCGAAAGAAAAAGGCTTTACGGAATTATTCCTGCCCAAAGCCAACGCGAAAGAGGCCGCCATTATCGCTGGAATAAAAGTAATCGGCGCCGAATCGCTCAACGAAGTCATACACCATCTTATCGGCAGAAAAACAATTCCCGCGGCAAAGGCAAGCCAAAAAGATTTAACCGAACAGCCGGTTTATTCGGTTGATATCGGCTGGATTAAAGGCCAGGAATATGCCAAGCGGGCGCTGGAGATCGCGGCGGCCGGAGGGCACAATCTGATTATGCAGGGCCCGCCGGGCACCGGAAAAACTTTGCTGGCGCAAGCCCTGCCTTCTATTTTGCCCCGGCTTAATTTTGAAGAGGCCCTGGAAGTAACCAAGATTTACAGCGTGGCCGGCCTCCTGCCCAAAGATAAAAATATTTTAAGCGAGCGGCCTTGCCGCGCTCCGCACCATACGGCCTCGGAAGCCGCGCTTATCGGCGGCGGCAATCCGCCGCGTCCCGGAGAAATAACTTTGGCTCATCGCGGAGTTTTATTTATGGACGAGTTTCCGGAATTCCACCGCGATGCGCTGGAAAGCATGCGCCAGCCATTAGAAGAGGGGAGCATTGCCATATTGCGCTCCCGTCAAAAACTAAATCTTCCGGCTCGCTTTATGCTGGTTGCCGCGGCAAACCCGTGCCCCTGCGGATATTACCGCGATCCCGAACGGCTTTGCCGCTGTTCGCCTTCCCAAATAGCCAAATACAATAGAAAACTTTCGGGGCCCCTAATGGACAGATTTGATTTATTTATCCACGTTCCGCAGTTAAAATACGAGCAGTTGATAGAACCGGACAATGAGGGCGCCTCAGACAAGATTCGAGAAAAAGTGCATGCCGCCCGCCAGATTCAACAAACAAGATATCAGGAAGAGAATATTTTTACCAACGGCGAAATGCGAATACCTCACATAAAACGTTTTTGCCAGCTTGACGCCAAATCGCAGGGATTTCTTAAGAAATTCGTGGATTCCGGCCGCCTCTCAATGCGTGGCTATCATCGCCTTTTGAAAACAGGCCGCACCATAGCCGACTTGGAGGGCTCTGAAAACATCGGATTTGAACATTTAAGCGAGGCCCTTTCGTATAGGCTCCGTGAAGAAACCGCGATATAGCCAAATAAAAAATCCGCCATGGTGGCGGTTTTCAATTACAGTAAGTAATTTTATCTCGCGAGGGGATTTTTAGCACCGGTGACTCCAAAGTGAAGATGGCAACCAGTTGATAATCCGGCTCCGGGCGTTCCGGGCTGCCCGCCCATCGTGGCTATCATCCGGCCCCGATCAACAGTTTGGCCCGGAACTATTCCCTGTAATACGCTCTGCACATGGCCGTAATATGTCACCGTGCCGTTTGGATGCAAGATAGTAAGATGATTTCCCGCTCCGTTCAATGCCCACTTGGAAGTGGAATTGGTTAAAGCAACTTTTAAAACCTTGCCAGATGCCGCGGCGCGAATCGGATCTCCACATTCGCCATCTATATCAACCGCGTTATACCAATGCAAGCCCTGCGTTAGGCGATTACATGGGGTGCCAAGCGGACAAATAAAGTAAGTGGAAGCTGTCGGGATCTGCGCCGGCTGAGAAACATAAACCGGCTTCGATTTCACCACCGGCATTTTACCGCCGGGAATTATCAAGATATCTCCCACTAAAATATCTCCGGCGGAAGCAAGGTTGTTAAAGGCGCTTATCTCGTCTGTTTTCCCTTGATAAGTTTTGGCGATATCGCTTATGGTATCGCCATTCTTCACGTGATAAATAACTCCGTCAACCGGCAAAATAACCAAAACCTTGCCCGGCTTTAACGTTGAAGTTTTTGCCAGATTATTGGCCCACAGAATCGTTTCTGCGGCAAGCCCGAATTTTTCCGCGATACTGCTTATTGTATCGCCAGACTCAACCTCATATTCAACCACGCCGCTCCTGTGTTCTGAAGCCAAATCTTCGGTGGTGCCGATCAAGGCCCCCAACGCCTTTCTCTCTAAAATAGCGGTCGGCAAAGCCGGTTTAACGCTGGAATTCTGCACCAGAATAAAAGCCGGCGGCTCAAGCGCAGTTTTTCTGTTGTCGCCCATAAAGAGGGCTGATCTTTCCGAAGAGGATTTGGCCGCGGCGTAGGATAAAATAACGCCGCCGTTCTTGTCAAAACCGAAAAGTCCAATACCTAACGACAAAAAAATAAACAAAAAGGCCGCGGCGCCCCCCAAATAAAACAGGGGGTCGTGCCGCGATCCCTTTATTTTATCCAACAACCGTTGTGCGCGTCCTATGCCACCCCTTTTTGCCGTATGAGACTTGCCGGATAACTTGTTATGACCTCCTGAACAAGATAATCCTTCGGCCGAATTAGCCTCCATAGCAACTTTCTTCACTATATTTGGGGAATACAAGCCAGTCAAGGAGTTTTTCCACACCCCACAACATGCTAAAATAAAAAATGGACTTAACTTCCAAAAAAACGATTAGGGATATGCTTCAAAAGTATGCTGTCCGGCCGCAAAAAAAATTTGGCCAGCACTTCTTGGTATCGCGCCATGTATTGGCGAAAATCCTCCAAGCCGCGCGATTAAAACAGGGGGGAGTTGTTTTAGAGGTTGGCCCCGGCATCGGAACTTTAACCCAAGAACTGGCCAAATCTGCACGCAGGGTAATCGCGGTGGAAAAGGACATAAAGATGACGGATGTCTTGCGGGAAACGGTAAGCGAATATAAAAACATAGAACTGATTTACGGCGATATTCTCAAGTTAGACGCGGGACGCTATACGTTAGACCCTAAATATAAAGTTGTTGCCAATCTGCCTTACTATATGGCCGCGCCGGCAATAAGAATGTTTCTTGAGGCAAAGCGGCCTCCGCAAGAAATGATTTTAATGGTTCAAAAAGAAGTGGGCCAAAGAATCTGCGCCAAACCCCCGCAAATGAACATTTTGGCGATTTCCGTCCAGTTCTACGCCGAACCAAAAATAGTAAGCTATGTTCCGAAGGGCGCTTTTTGGCCGCGGCCTAAGGTTGATTCGGCGATTATTAAGATTACACGAACTCACACAGATAAGAAAACGGATTCGCACATATTTTTTAAAATCGTTCGCGCCGGATTTTCACACCCCAGAAAACAGCTTCTTAATAATTTTACGGGAACATTAAAAATGCAGCGCGAAGAAATAAAAAAATGGTTGGGTAGTTGTGATATTGACCCGTCGCGCCGGGCGCAAACTTTGGAGCTGAACGACTGGGCTTGTTTGGCAAAAAACTTTCCGCGCTGATGCCGCGCGGATTTCTATTTTACGCCATTTATGTTGTATAATAAAAAAATGCTTCTTGCGCGGCGCAATATTTTGGGGAAAAAATGGCTCGCTGGTATCTTGACTGCTGGTTTGGTTGTCGCGGGAATAAGCCTTCCGGGAACTTCTTTTGCCGATTTTTTTGGTATTGGCGCGGCTTTGGGCGGCATTGCGGGCAAAGCGATTGCCGCGGTTGTGCTGGGCATCCTCGGAGGAGTTATGGCGACATCGGCATTGCTTCTTGACTGGGCGGTAGATCCTTCATTTATCCGCCATCCTTATACCTGCCTTACCCTAACCTGCAAAGCAGGAGAAGAAATAAGTATTGTGGGCGTGGGCTGGCCGGTGGTGCGCGACTTCGCCAACATGCTGTTGGTGCTTATGCTGATAGCCATAGCTCTTGGAACCGCCCTGCGCATCCGGTCCTACGAATTCCAAAAAACCTTGCCGCTTTTAATCGGCGTTGCGCTCCTTATTAACTTCACGCCCGTACTGCTCGGTGTGATTGTTGATGCCGCCAACATCGTTATGCGTTTTTTTCTTGAAGGTTTTTCCGTCGGGAGCATCGTAAGCAACGTAATGATTGACCAGATAAACAGCATCGGCGGCGGGCTGAACATCCTTGACCCCGAAAGCTGGTTCACTTTCTTTTTCAAGTTGGTTTTCATGGCGGTATGGATTATTTTAGCCACCATTATCTTTCTGCTCTTTGCCGTATTAATGATTATGAGAAGAGTGGCGATTTGGCTGCTTGTAATTTTATCCCCGCTGGCCTTTGTGGCCTACATCATTCCCTTGACGCGCGGTTATTTTAAAACATGGTGGCATCAATTTTTGCAGTGGACGATCATCGGCGTGTCGGCGGCGTTCTTTCTCTGGCTGTCCGAATGGATGATTAATTTTGCCGGAACGGGCGGGAAATTCATATCTAAAGCCGGCGGGCCGGCCGGCCAGTTTGAACAAATGATAAACGGCATCCTGCCTTACGGCATTGCCATTCTTTTTATGGGCTTTGGATTTTTTATGGCTCTTTCCACCAGCGCCATCGGTGCTTCGGGCGTGATCGCGGGAGCTCGCAAAACAACGCGGCAGGCGCCGGGACGAGTTTGGAAAAGCAGGCCGGTGGAACGCGCGAAAATGACTGTCGCGGCGAGGGCGCGGGATTACATAACCGGCGATAGGCCCCTGCCGCAATTGCGTTTGTGGGGCGGAGAAGCCCGGCTCGCCAAAAAAATACCTGTGGCTGGAAAACCCATCGCCGGAGCAATGGAGGCGGGCGGGCGAGGAGTGGAATGGATTACCCAAAGACCAAAAGCAATAGGCGGCTGGGGCGCGAGAGGCGCGGCGAAAATCACTCCGGAACCGATTAAAAAACCGCTGCGCCTTCCGGGCGAAGCGCAAAAAGTATGGGGCGAAATCGCCGCGTCCAAGTTGACAGAATATGTCGCCGAAAAACGGGAGGCCACGAAGTTCAAGCCGCCAAAAGCTTTTGAGGCGTGGACGCCGCGGGAACAGGAAAGCTATATAAAAGGCGTTTTCAGCGAAAAAGATCGCGCGACTCTATTGAAAACTATGGATGAAAAGGGAACTCTGCAACTGACAAGCGGGGAATTTCAGGAAAGAGCAATGCAGACCGCCGAAGCGATTAAAAACGACGCTACTTCCAAAAAAGAGCTGGCCAGCATTCTTAACGCTCTTCCGGATAAGCTAAGCGAAAAACTTAAAACGGCGCTTGAAACATCGGGCCTGAAGGGGCCGGAAAAAGAACAAAAAGAAAGAGAGTTACGGGAAAAAATAGAGAGCCTTGCCAGCGCCCTGAAAATAGATCGCGACCAGGCGGCAAGAGCAATACACGTAAGAGATATGAAGTCGGACGATATATCTAAAATATCCAAGAACGCGCTAAAAGAACGCGGAGTCCAGGAAGCTGTGCATATGTGGGATGGCAGCCAGATTGCCGCGGCCGCGAAGACGTTCAAAAGAGACTTTGTAGAGCCTTATATGCAGGAAGCTGAACGAAGAGGACTAGAATGGTATGAGAAAAACAATCCCAAGTCGATTAGGTATTCTCGCCAACTTATTGCCCAAGAATTGGGATTTAGAATGCCGAATCGCGGAGGAGAAGGCCATCCGGATTGGCCGGCGCTATCCACGACTCCGCCCGGAGGAGGTGGGCCCACGCCACCGGGAGGAACACCTTCGCCGTCAGAGCCGCCGCCAGGAACGTATGGAGGGCCGGGTACTTCTACCCGAAGAACGCCCGGAATCATCCCGCCAACCAAAAGAGAACCGGGAACTTATCCGGGCCCGGGCATCTGATCTTTTAAAAAAACAAAAGGAGCCGATGGGCTCGGCTCCTTGATTAACCCGAAAAAGAACTAAGGATTCTGTTGGCTCTGCTGCAGATTCCGAACTATATTCTTGATTTCATCCAGCGCCTGGCGCAGTTCGGCAATAGTAACATCGTCCGCCGGCTTGCCCAAAACGCCTCGCAACACATCCGATAAACCCGGCACCGCCTGCACGGTCAGACTCGCGGCCAATGAGCTTTTTTCCACAGCCTCAAGCGTTCTGACTAGCTTTCCTATGTCTCCGAATTGTTCTATGGCCTTGTACACCGCCTCTAGGCGCCTTCGCTCTGCGTCCGCCCTGATTTCCGTTTCCTCGCGCTCTCGTTCGGCCAAGTATTTACGTGTCGCGGCCCGCTGATACTCTTGAGGCGGAGCAATCTCTCTTATTTCAATACCCTGCTCTATAATTTCTACACCATAGTTCTCTCTGAATTCTTGGATCAATCCCTTTGCCCTAAGTTTCTTCCAGATGATTTTTGCCGCGTCGCCTTTGTTGCTGATGAGAAACTCGTACGTTGTCTCGCCCGCGTAATCGCGGAACAAGGCCGCTATGCGATTCAGCACAACCTCAAAGGCGTCCTGCACGTTAAAAACGAACTTATAGGGATTGACTATCCTGGCGGTTATGAGCAAATCAATATCAAGCGGAATTCTCTGCTTGTCCTCGGCCCCGCGGATGTGAATCGTGTAAATGTGGTCTTTCAGCAAAACGTGGGACAATACCTCGTCGTGGGCAACGACGGTCCCGTCTTCTCGTGGACTGCTCCAGCGCAGGCGATACGCGTAAATCTTGAAGAATGGCGGCAAGCCTATATAGCGCGCTCCGCCGAACAAGCGCCGTTTGACCTGCGCCTCGTCCGCCTTCACGACATTCCATGCGCCGTCTAAATCGTAACCCTTCCACTCCATTATTATCTTGTGGAACTTCCCTCCGTGAACCGCTATCTTCGCCGTCCCCTCGGTAACGAAAGTCCAGAAAAGGTTGCGCGGCGCGAAAAAGGTGTAAACTATATACTGGAAGATGTATGCCGCGCTAAACCTGGCGGCAAGGAATAGCCCCACGACTATCAAGATAACAATGCCAAGCGCTACAGGATCCATTTTATTTTGTCCTTCCTTTCTTTTTTTGACGGATATTAAAGAACTGGTCCTGGCATAACGAACTCTCTATTATACCAATTTATACAAAAATGTCAAGCTAAAGTATGCTCCAAAAGCAAACCCAGCCCCAATATACAAAAGAACAGCTTTGGAAATTATACGATAATCTTCCCCCGGAACTTCAGGAGGCGATTTTTTCTTCGGAAAACTCGGAGCAATTAGACGCCGTTTGCCAAAGATACGGTGTCGCGGAAAACCAAATCCCGGAGACAGCGAAACTTATCGGCAGGGTTTTGCTGGGGGTTCTTCCTCCGGAAGATTTTCCCGCCGCGCTGGAAAAAGAAACCGGGCTGAAAAAAGAAACGGCGAAACAGATAACGCACGAAATCAACAGGTTTATTTTTGCGCCGGTGAAGGACTATCTCGCCCAAATTTACCACCTGGGGGTTGGCGCCGCGGAAAGCGCTGACACTTCCAAGCTCAAAACGCAAACCGAAAAAACGGAAGCGCCCGGAATAAACGAGGAGGCGTCACCGGCGGTCGAAGAAAAGATAAAAACGACGGGGGAAACAAAGAACGATTCTTACCGTGAACCGCTGAAGTAAAAATAATGTAGTCCTCCTTCGCTAAAGCTACGGAAGGGCATCCTTCGCTCCTATGGGATTACTAAAAGTATTCCCGGGCAAGGGGCAAAATATGGCTTGCCACTCCGAAGCTCAAAGCGAAGCGAGGAGCGAAGGATGGAGTTTCAAATCCCACAATTTATCGCAAGAGAGCCGACCATAGTGGCTTCGCTTACTTTTAGGCAATTCCTGACCTTGACCGTGGCCGGCCTCGCGATTTTTATGATATTTTTCGTTTTAAAAAATCTTTTTGTTTTTATTATGGCGGCGACCGCGATCGCCGCAACCGCAGTGATTTTCACGTTTCTCCAGATAGGGGGGCAGTCTTTTCCCGTAGTTTTTAAGAATTTCGTCTTTTATTTCGCCAAACCCCGCGTGTATGTTTGGAAAAAAAAAGGCGTTCCTTACGCCGTCATTAAAAAAGGCGCTGAAAAAATTCAAATCAGCGAAGAAAACGACGAAGAAAAAAAGCAAATATCGTTAGGCCGCGAAAGCCGCTTAAACAAACTGTGGACGCGGATAGAAACAAAACCATAAAACATGAAGGGCGCCACTCAAGAGTTTTTGGAGGTTGACCAAATAAGAGAGGGAATAATCGTGCTGAAAAATAAAACTCTGCGCGGGGTGCTTATGGTTTCTTCCACGAATTTCGCCCTGAAATCGGCAAACGAGCAAAATGCCATAGTCTACCAATTCCAAAGCTTTTTGAACTCTTTGGATTTTTCGGCGCAAATAGTTATCCAGTCGCGGAGGTTAAACATTACCGGCTATCTAGATCAAATCAAAGCGCTGGAAAAACAACACGCCGGCGAACTGATGAAAACGCAGATAAAAAGCTATTACGATTTTATTAAGCAGTTTATTGAAGCGGGGCACATAATGACAAAGGAGTTTTTTGTGGTAATACCCTACAGTCCCACGGAATTATACGGGGTTGCCGCGGCGAAAAAAGCCCTGAAAACCGTCGTCTCCCTCACTGAAGAGGATTTTCAACGTTGCAAGGTCCAGCTTTGGCAGAGGATGGAATTCGCGGTTCTTGGGTTAAAACGGATGGGGCTTCAGGCAATTCCCTTAAACACTCTTGAGCTTACCGAGCTTTTCTGGAGACTGCACCACCCAAGCCAGGCAGAACATGGCTATTATCCTGAAATCCCGCCGGAACTAACGTTGTAGGCGCTAAAAACTAATTATGGCTTTTCAACTCTTCCCCAAAAAACAACCGCGAGTTCCCGAAAAGGTTTTTGCGGAACCGGGCATAGCCGCCGCCGACATCGCGGCGCCCTCTTCTATTGAGGTTTATCCGAGCTATATGCGCCTGGAAGAAAGACTGGTAAAAACTTTTTTTATTTTCTCCTATCCCCGCTATATCAGCACCGGCTGGTTCTCGCCCGTCATCAATCTTGATATTCCAATGGACATCTCTTTATTTGTCCACCCCATAGACACCGGCTTAATCTTAAAACAGCTGAGAAGAAAGGTTACCGAGGTCCAAGCCGAAATAGCCGAGCGCGAAGGAAAAGGACTGGTGCGCGACCCCCAGCTTGAAACGGCGTACCAGGATTTGGAATCCCTGCGCGACCGGCTGCAAACCGCCCAAGAAAGAATGTTTCGTCTGGGCGTTTACCTCACGGTCTACGCCGACACCGAACAGGAACTGCGAGATATTGAATTAACCCTGCGCGGTCTTTTGGAGTCGCGCCTGATATATATTAAACCGTCCCTTTATCAGCAAAGGGAAGGATTTATTTCCACCTCGCCTTATGGCCTGGACGAACTTGAAGCCCACACGCCCATGGACACCGGACCCATATCCAGTCTTTTCCCGTTCACCTCTTTTGACCTTTCTTCAAATGAAGGAATTTTATTCGGCATAAACCGCCACAATAATTCTTTGGTTTTGTTTGACAGATTCAGCTTGGAAAACGCCAACGAAATAGTCTTCGGGGTGGCGGGCAGCGGCAAATCTTACGCGGTAAAACTGGAAATTATCCGTTCTTTGATGATGGGCACGGCTGTTATAGTTCTTGACCCCGAGAATGAATATAAGTTTTTGGCGGATGCCGTAGGCGGCTTATTTTTTAACATTTCCCTCACCAGCCCGCACCACTTAAACCCGTTTGACCTGCCTTCCCCCCGCGAAGACGAACGCCCCTCCGATGTCCTGCGCTCCAATATCATCAACCTCGTCGGCTTAATGCGCATAATGCTCGGCGGCTTAACCCCGGAAGAAGACGCTATTATTGACCGCGGCATAACCGAAACTTACGCCGCCAAAGACATAACGCCGGATGTTGATTTTTCCAAGGCCGAGGTGCCCATAATGTCGGACTTTGAAGCCGTCCTGCAAAGCATGGAGGGCGCCGAATCTCTTGTGAGACGCGTGCAAAAATTCACGCGAGGATCTTACGCCGAGTTCTTCAACCAGCCGTCCAACGTTGATATGGATAAAGAACTAGTGGTTTTCGGCATCCGCGACATGGAAGACGAACTGCGCCCGATAGCAATGTTCATTGTTTTGCGCTACATCTGGAACAAAGTGCGTTCAAGCCTAAAAAAACGCATTCTTGTGGTTGACGAGGCCTGGTGGCTTATGCGCTCGGACGACGGCGCCTCTTTCCTGTTCGGCACGGTAAAAAGAGCCCGCAAATACTGGCTGGGCGTAACCACAATCACCCAAGACATCGGCGACTTTATGCAGTCGTCTTATGGCCGGCCCATTGTGACCAACTCCGCTATAAGGCTGCTGATGAAACAAAGCCCCGCAACAATTGAGGCCGTCCAAAAAACGTTTCAGCTCTCCGAGGAAGAAACTTTCTTGATGCTGGAGGGCGCGGTCGGGGAGGGAGTTTTCTTCGCAGGGCAAAAACACGCCGCCGTAAAAGTGGTCGCATCCTACGCCGAACACCAGTTGATTACCACCAGCCCGGAAGAAATCGTAAAAATGAAAAGGGCGAAAGAAGAACTGCAAAAAAGAAAAGAAGGAGCAACGGATTACTAAACTTAAACTATGCCAGAGGAACAAGACGAAAGCCCAACCGGCGAAGACTCCGAAGAAGGCTCCGCGGAAAGCTCCGAACTCCCCAGAGAAAACAACTCTTGGGCAAGCAGTCTTTTCAGCGTTGAAGGAGCAATGATGCTCACCGCGGCGCTAATAATAGACGGGTTAGGCCTCATTGAGGCGATTCCGATAATAGGCAGTATTTTATCGTTTCTGGTTGATGTTTGCGGAGTGATTATCGTCGGCGGATGGCTGCTTTTTTTCCGTGGCAAAGGACTTCAGGGTTCTACGGGTCGCGGGCGTTCATTTGTTACCCGCGGAATGGGAAAAATGTTTGTCCGTTCAACATTAATGATTTTGGAGTTTGTCCCCGTTCTGGGCGCCCTGCCTTTTTGGACGGCGCTCGTGCTGATAGAATTGGTGGGGCTTAACGATTAATTTAATATGCGCACCGACCGTTTTCTTCCATTCTTTCTTTGTTTTTTCCTCGCCGGCGCTTTTTTCGGTTTTTCCGCGCTGGCAGCAGGACCGGAAACCCAATTCCCGGAAATCCCGGGCGCTCCGGCAATCGGAGAAAAAACTCTTTTGCCGGAATTTATAGTTTATATTTACTATTTCGCCATAGCCGTTTCCGGATTTGTCGCTTTGGCAGCTTTATTTTATGGAAGCATGCGCTACCTTACTTCGCAGGGAGCGCCCGCGGCAAAAGCCGACGCGCGAGGATACATCCGCAACGGCATTGTCGGCATTTTTATTCTTCTCCTCTCTTGGCTCATTCTCAATACCATAGACCCCCAGTTGACTATTTTTAACTTTGCCAAAAGAGGCGCCGGACTGACGCCGGAACAGCTGAAAATGGCCGAATTTTCTATGCCCAGCGCGACGAGCACTTACCTTGAAATTCCGCTCGGCACGTTAATTGAAAACGTCCTGGCCGAGAATAAAGTGGCGCAGTTCCGCGATTTCATAAATCAAACGGAGGAACGCTCCAAAAAGGTAAAGCAGAAAACGGAAGCGCTAAGAGCGGAACTGGATAAATGCAGCTGTGATTTTGTCGCGCCGGACCCCCCGTGCGATCTAGCTTTCGGCTGCGGAGCCGGCGCCTGCGCCGGAGAACCCTGTAATCGGCCGGCGGTGGAAAGAAAAAAATCAGAGCTTGAAAACGCCTCTCAAGAACTTCGCTCTTTTATGGAGCCGTGGCTGCCCATTATAACCGAATACGCAAAAGATATTTCAAATCTATACTATGGCGCTCTTTTTCTGAAGGAAGGGGAATCGCCCATTCCTTACGAGCAATTCCTGGAGTTAAAACAGATTGCCCTTGAAGTCAATTTACCGCTGGAGGTTACGGCTTTTCAGGCCGGAGGAGAAACGGTGAAGGCCAAAGGCAACGACCCGATGAATTTTTACCTCCCCGAAGAAGAAAACGAGGGCATAACCGAAAGGCTTAAAAACATTGAGTTTTTTATTAATATTTCACTGCCTATTTTGTCCGGTTCTCCTCCGGCAAAAAACCCGGGCGCTCTTGCCTGGCCTTTTCCCGACGGAAGTTTAACTCAACGCTTTGGTTGCCAAACGGAAATAGTGTATAGCACTCCGTGCCCCGGGGGAGGTTGGCTTCATGCCGGAATTGACATTGCGGATCCGGCAACCCGTAATCATCCCATTTACTCCGCCGGAGACGGGGTGGTGCTGGACGTCGGCATCAGTCCCGGCTGCGGCTATGGAAATTGGGTCGCGATTTGGCATGAAGATTTAGGATTGACCACGATATACGCCCACTTAAAAACCGCATGGGTAAGCGCCGGAGAAGTGATTTCGCAAGGCCAGCCCATAGGCGAAGAGGATAGCACGGGATTTGTTTTTGGCGAACACCTTCATTTTGAAGTAATCGCAGGCGAAGCGTGGACCGGCGGAAATTGTTTCGGGGGGTTCCGCCTTGACCCTATGGATTATCTTTAAATATTATGCGCAACCGTCCCAGACAGAACATATTACTTCTCGCAATGGCAGTCTTGTTTTTGGCGCCGGCATTTTTATTATATAATGCAAACGGCACAGCCTCGGCCCAGCAGGAACCGGAAATAGTGTGCGAAAGCCAGGAAATACCGGTCGGAGCGGCTGTGGACGCCAGCCTTATTTTGGCGGAAGAATTGCTTAACAACGCCGCGGCGGCGATAAGCGGCGCGGTAACGGAAATCGCGTTAGCCGAGCAATTGCTTCTCTTGCCCGACCAGTGCCTGGCTGAAAACTGCGGCGGCGGCTGCAGCCCAGACACCAGAACAATATCCTGCGGGTCTTCTCCTCCGCCGGCCGGAGAATATGCCGCTCCCTGCTGGCCAGGGGACGCGGGTAAATTTTTCTGCTACCTCGACGACCCCAACAACCGGGTGCACTGTCAATTCACCGGGCCCGGACCAGATGATTATGGTTTAATAACGGATCCTTGTCCGCCCGATCTAAAATGCGTTCCCCCGGACGGAATATGCTCTGCCTGCACCGAAGACTTCTGCGACATCTCGCCGTGCTCTGGAGACCCCTGCCCGCGGGACGCAATTAATATGGCCGCGGACGCCATAATCTCCAGCTATGACGAAATCAAGAGAGTGAAAGAAAACACCACCGACTTGTTTGAAGAAAAATTCACGCAGCTCGTCAACGGCAAGGATTTATGGAAATACTGCACGGACAAAACAAAAATAAATCTTATGCTGAAGGGGGCGATGAAAGACGAAAGCTTAAAAGATTTAATCGTATGCCTTCTGGACGAGTCGCGCCGAGGGCTTTCCCGTTGCGTTACGCCAGACAACCTTAATTATTTGGAAGAGCGGCAGGGCACGTTAAAGTGCCAGGACGCCTCGGCCCTCGGCGCGCTTTCTGAAAAACAGCGCCAGGAGTGTTATTTTGATAATTTCTTTTGCTGCAGATTTCAATGAACCGGAAAAAAATATTTTTACTTTGCTTCGCGGCAAGCGTCATCGCTCTCGTTCTTTGGGCCCAATTCGGTTTTGCCCAGCCGCTTGAAGTCGCCTACCCAAAGGTGCCGGGGTCCGAGCCCGTAAGCGCCCTCAAAACCCTTCCCGAATTCGTAAAATATGCTTTTGTTTTTGCCATAGCTCTGGCCGGATTTATTATTTTCGCTTCATTTCTTTACGGCGGAATGCGCTACTTAACGTCTGTCGGCAACCCATCGGCCATGTCCGACGCGAAAAGCAAGATACTGGAAGGCATATTGGGCGTTATTCTGCTTCTGGCGGCTTTTTGGCTTTTAAACACCATCAACCCCCAGCTTGTCCAGCTGCAGTTTTCAGCGGACAGCGCGAGAAAAGGCATCGTCCTGTGCGCTTCCGGGGCGTGTTCCGCCAACCCGACGGGCACGCAAGGAACAGACTTTATCAAGTTAAAGGGGAGCGTTTCCTGCATTCGCGGCACGGCGGATGTCCGTTGCGAATATCCCCAAATGAAACCTGTCTCATCTGTTTATTTCGCCAACTCAAGCGACGAACTGGAAGTTAATATCTTCGGCAACAGAGATTTTCAGCCCGAGCCCCCGTCATGGAGCTCAAAAAATCAGCCGTATATTGATTACGGCGCCATTTTGTCCGTTCCGAACGGAGAGTCTGTAGAGTTAATCTGGAAACAGCCCGGCGTCTATCTTTTCGCCGAGGAGAAGTGTCAGGGAGAGGCCCATTTTTTCGCCAACAGCTCGGCAAGTTTTGACAATATTAATTTTCATGACAAAACCAAATCACTGAAGATAATCCCCAGCGTAAGAAGAAAAGAAACGAATTTGGAAAAATTGCTGGCGGCGATACCCGGCCCGGGCGGCGCCACGGTCGTAACCGAAAAACTGGGAGTTATTCTGCACGAAAGGAACAACTATGAATATGACGCAACGGTCTGGATGGGCGGCGACGGCCCTCCTATGGATTTCCCTTACGAACCGCCCGATCACGGCTGTATCAACGTGGCCTCAACCGGAAGTTGTGACGACCAATTTAAGGAACCATATTGCATAGATAACTCTTCTAAATCCGCTTCTTCACTCACGGTATTTAAGCAGGTAATCAATTTTGGGCCTCCCGAGGAAATGGGCGAAGGCGTAACCGTTTTTGGCAATTTTCAATGGAACGAACAAGACAAGGACGACAGAAGCGGGGACCAACAAATCCACTGCGGCCCTATCAGCGCGGTCACTGAAGATCGGGACTTGCCCCCGGGCAGAAGACTTGAAACTGGCTCTCCTTTGTGGGTTGACGGGAGGACAGAGATAGGAGAGTCCGTGCTTTACGACGGCACGGAAAACAGGAGCGAACGTGATTGCGCAAAGCTTTTTGGCGGCGCGAGCAACCCATTCAGGCGATTACCAACGAAGACCATGGTATCATCCATCAAAATCGCCGGAAATTATATTGCCGTTCTCTTCCGGCCGGACGGCAGGGGAGAGGTATTCGGCCTGCCGGAACGCGCTCCTAACGGCGATTACAACTTAAAACAGGGCAACCATATCGGCAATGACCAAGCAACGGCCGTGCTTGTAATCCCGGTTGAGTCAAAATAGAATTTGCGCGCGGACAAACAAACAAAAACCGCGCCCCCCTGACTTTGGGGCGCGGCGTAAAGGTTTGCCCGGCCTAAAAGGCCGCTTTTATTATTATTCTTCTCTCTTCCCCTTCGCCTATGCTTTCGGTCACCACGTCCGCCCGCTGGGACAGTTCCATGTGGACTATCCGCCGTTCGGCGGCCGGCATGGGGGCCAATTCTTTTTCTCTGCGGGTAAGGGCTACTTCGTTTGCCGCGTTGCGAGCCATCTCTTTTATGTAATCGTTTTGATTTTTTTTGTAGTTGTTAATGTCTAAATCCAGGTAAAAAACTTCACCGGTTTTCCGGCGCAATATGGCCCTTAAAAGGTGCTGTATTGCGGCAAGCGCTTGGCCGGAATGGCCGATAAAAACGCCCGGGTCTTCCATTTCTAAATCGGCCTTGAGCGTGGATTCGGCGATCTCCAGCCGTATTGCCGGGGAAAGACCCGCCTGCCGGAAAAATTCTTCAAGCTCTTTTTTAATTGCTGGCAGTTGTTCTTGATTTAGCATGTTGGTTGTTTCGCCGGGGCCGGTTTTTTGTTCAAAATTAAATACTGCTGTCCTATTGAAAAAACTGTCGTGCAAGCCCAATAAAGGCCCATGGCGGAGGGAAGGCGGAACAGAATTAAAACGGTCAGCGCCGGAAAGAAATATGTCATCTGTTTTTGCATCATTTGCCCCATGTCGCCGCCTTGCTGTTTGGCCGCCTTTTTCTCCTGGGGCTGCAACATCTTAACTTGCCAGAATTGCAGGATACCGGACATAAAGGCGAAAATAATATTCGGCTGGGCAAGATTAATAAGCCCGAGAAAAAAGAAATTTATATCCGCGGGAAAGGGCACAAAGCCGTATAACGATGAGGTAAGCTGTGTTCCGTCTATTTTTTGTCCGAAAAGCCGGAAAAGCGCTATCAGCAACGGCAGCTGCACTAAAACGGGGAATATGGCGGCGAAAGGGTTGACCTTCGCTGTTTGGTAGAGGGCAAGGGTTTCCTTCACCTGCCGTTCTTTGTCGTTCTTCCAGCGATCCTGAACTTCTTTTATTTTTGGCTGGAGATCGCTCAGGGCCTTCTGCGAGGCAATGGCCGCGCGCGTAATCGGGTAAAGCGCCAGGCGCGCGCCGATCGTAAGCAGTATAACCGCCAGCCCAAAATCGTGTCCGGGAATATAAACATAAAGCAGTATAAGAATATTAAACAGCGGTTGGTAAACGGTCGTGTGAAAAATGGCGGCAATCCATTCCAACATATAATTTAAACTTGCAAAATATTAGCTTGCTTCAACAACCTTTGAATGATTGCCTCTATGGCGCGGAAATCATATTCTTCGCATCCCGGCATGCCGATAAAAACGCCGTCTACATTCTTTTTCATCCCGGGCAAGACCTTTTTTACGGCTTCCTGCATCCTCCGGCGAACCTTATTTCTTGTTACCGCTTTTTTGGATATGCGTTTTCCCACCACAAACCCGAAACGGCTTGTTTTCAGTCCGTTTTCCAGCGCCTTAAACCCTACATGTCCCGCGTTGAATCTTTTGCCCTTGCGGAAAACCAGCTCAAAGTCTTTTTTTCTTTTTAATCGGTTAATTTTTGCCAGCATTAAGATACCGCGAGAGACCACCGTCCTTTCTTCCGGCGCCTAGCCAAAACCCTCCTGCCGGATGCTGTGCGTTGCCGAGCCACAAATCCGTGAACTCTCTTCCTTTTCTTCTTTTTTGGCTTATAAGTGATACTCATAAAAAATACCGGATGAATTAAACTGGTATAAATACAATGTAGCAAAAAGAAAGGGGAGCGGTCAATAAAGAACGTTTGGACAGCTACCAAGGGGTTATCCGTTTTACACATTATATCCACACATTTTGCACACTGTTTTTGTTTTTGTTCTTGTTTTCCTTGCTCCGCTCCTGTGTTATAATGGCGCCAGCGCTAACGTTTTGAAATATAGGCACCGTATTTTAGGTCTCGCCCTTTCGCCGAAGACGAATTCGCGTCTGACGAACGGGCCGATCTCGACAACATATGGACACAAACGAAATATGGCAAGCGGTGCTTGCCCAAATCCAGTTTCAAGCCTCCCCGGCTAATTTTGCAACATGGTTCCAAAACACCCGCATTTTGGAAAAAAAAGACGGGGGTGTTGTTATTGCCACGCCAAACGCTTTCTCTAAAGAATGGCTGGAAAATAAATACCATAAATTAATCTGCAAAATCCTGCACACCCTAGACCAGGAAATTAAAGAAGTTAAATATGTGGTAAGCTCCGGCGGTTTAAAAATAAAGCAGGAAAATACGCTTGTTAAAAACGACCTGCTGCAGCCAAGCTTTCAAGAGTTTGCCGCGCAGAAAGAAACCGGGCTTAACTCTCGTTATCGTTTTGAGAATTTCGTGGTCGGACCCTTCAACGAACTTGCCCAGGCGGCGGCGCTGGCGGTGGTAAAAAACCCCGGCCGTAATTATAACCCTCTTTTTATTTATGGCGGGGTGGGATTAGGCAAAACACACCTTCTGCAGGCGATGGGCAATGAAGTAGCCCAAAAGGAACCCAAAAATATTATACGGTATATCTCCTCGGAAAAATTAGTTTCGGGCGTGGTGCAGGCCATCAGAAACAAAACTATGGATAAGTTTAAGGCCGCCTACTCGGCGGTGGACATGCTTATCGTAGACGACATTCAGTTCTTCGCGGGTAAAGAAAAAAGCCAAGAAGAGTTTTTCCATCTTTTCAACACCCTTTACGGGCAAAACAAACAAATCATCCTTTCCTCGGACCGCCCCCCGCAAGCAATAGCATCACTTGAAGACCGCTTGCGTTCACGTTTTGAGGGCGGAATGATTGCGGATATAGGATATCCCGACCTTGAGACTAGGGTGGCGATTTTAAAAACAAAAGCGCAGGAAAAAAACACGCGCCTGCCCGAAGAGGTGTATAATTTTATCGCCGTTAATTTTCCCAGAAATATACGGGAATTGGAGGGCGCCCTAAACCGTCTCGTCGCCTTCCAGGAGGCTAACCGAAAAACTCCCGACCTTTCCATCGCAAAAACGCTGCTTAAAACAATATTGGTAAGCCCTTCAAGAATCAACGACAGAAAAATAATCCAGACCGTAGCTGAATTCTACGACTTAAAAGAGGCTGATCTTTTGGAAAACTCGCGCAAAAAAGAAATCGTACAGCCGCGTCAGGTCGCGATGTATTTTTTACGAGAAGACCTGAAGCGATCGTTCCCTTTTATTGGCCGAAGGTTTGGGGGAAAAGATCATACAACAATAATGCACGCCTGCGCAAAAATAAAAAAGGTGATCGCAGAAAACGACAAATTAAACAACGAGCTTGAGCTGATTAAACAGCGGATATATAGGTGAAAACTTGTGGAAAAGCGGTGTATAAAAAAATAGCGGCTGCAGATATTTTTCTTTACCCCACCTGTTTTCCACTCTGTTTGTAGTTTCTTTCCCCGTCTTTACCGCTAAAAATAGACGGCGCGGGATACTTCCGCTATACAACCAATAACAATGAAAACAAATGTATTACAAAGTAATTTAAGAAACGGTTTAGTTATTATTGAAAGGATAACGGCAAAATCCGTTGCTCTACCCGTATTAGGAAACGTTTTGGTTTCCTGCGACAAAAACTTTATTTGCCTTTCGGCTACAGACCTGGAAATAGCGGCACACTTTTGGGTTTTAAGCAAAACCGAAAAAGAGGGAAAAATTACCCTTCCGGCAAAACTTTTTTTACAGCTTGTTTCTTCTATCGCCGAAGAAAAAGTGGAACTAGAGGTAAAAAACAACAACCTAATAGTCAAAAATAATATTTGTACGTCGCAGTTGCGCGGACAAAACCCGGAAGAGTTTCCGGTTATTCCGGAAATTAAAAAAGATTATACTTTTGAACTTAATATTGGCTCGTTTTGCCAGGGCTTAACGCAAACTGTTGATGTGGCGTCAACTTCCTCCCATAAACCAGAACTCACCGGAGTTTATTGTATGCTGGGCAAGAAAATGCTGATATTGGCCGCAACAGATAGTTTTAGATTGGCGGAGAAGACGCTTTTTTTTGCGGATGAAACATCCGTCCCCGAAGGAGGACTTTCTTTTATAATACCGGTAAAAATAGTTCGCGAGCTTATTAATGTGTTCGGAGGGACGCAGGGAAGAATAAAGCTGTTTCTTTCGCAGAACCAAATTGCGTTTGAGTATGTTTCGCCCGAAGTTTCTCATCCTCAAATTCAATTGTTGTCGCGGCTCATTGAAGGAGAATACCCCAGCTATAAGGATATTATTCCCCAAAAACACGACGCGCAATTTATTACACCAAAAGCCGACTTTATCAATCAAATCAAAGCCGCGAGTTATTTTACCCAAAAAACAAACGAAATTTCGCTACATTTTATTCCGGGAAAAGGGCTGGAGATTACCAGTCAAAATCCGGATAGCGGAGAATATTCGGCGCTGATTAAGGGAAAGTGCGACGGAGAGGAAATGAACATTGATTTCAATTGGAAGTTTATATTAGACGGCCTTGTAAATATTAAAAGCGATGAAATTGCGCTTTATGCCCAAAAAAACGGGGGACCGGCCACTTTATGTCCCGTGGGCGACACGAGTTATATTTATGTTGTTATGCCGATAAGAGCCGGCTAAATAGTTGGAAAAGTTTCTCTGGGATATAAAGGAAGAACTCTTTCCATAAATATACGCCACATAGGCCCCGCGGTAACAACTGCGGGGTCTTTTGACATTTCTTCTCCGTTGTTGTTCCCGGCCCAGACGCCGGCAACAATAGACGGGGTGTATCCTATCAACCACCCGTCTTTAAAGTCCTGCGTAGTTCCGCTTTTGGCGGCCACCTGATATCCGGGCACATAAAGATCGGAGTGCGATCCAAAAACAGGGGCTCTGGCGTTATTGTCGGATAACACGCTATTAACAAGGCGGGCAGTTTTTTCCGGCAGTATTTTCTCCGGATTTTTTTTATTTTCTTCCAAGACGGTTCCGTATTGATCTTCTATTTTTATAATACTTACAGGGGGGATGCGCATGCCGTCATTGGCAAAAGCGCCATAAGCCGAAACCATATCTAAAAGCCGCACCTCTCCTCCGCCCAAAACCAAAGAAAGGCCGTAATAAGAGGGAGGCCTGTTGAGCGTTGTTATGCCCATTGCTTGAGCTGTTTTGATGCTGTCCTGAAGGCCGGCAAGATAAGCTAAAACTTTGACAGACGGCACATTAAGCGATTGCGCGAGGGCGCCCCTTAAAGTGACCGGGCCCCTGAAACGGCCGTCATAATTTTGCGGCGCGTATTCTTTGCCGCCGAATACACCGAAATTTGTCGGCTCATCAACCACAATGGTTGCGTCTGTGTAGCCTTTATTGAAAGCGGTGGCGTATACAAAGGGCTTAAAAGCCGACCCGGGCTGCCGGCCTATGGAGAAAGTGGCTACATTTACTTGCGGATCAAATTTGCACCCTCGGCCCGCGGAGCACCCCTGGGGCTCCGCAAAATAATCTTTTGATCCGACCATTGCCAGAATTTCGCCCGTTTTTGGGCTTATGGCGACCAGCGCCGCGTTATAGGCGTTAAGCAGTTTGTTGCGCTCGGCCCCGTCGCGAACCGTTTTTTCGGCTACTTGCTGAATATTCCAATCAAGGGAGGTGACCACCTTAAGGCCGTTTTCTTTCAGAAAATCTTCGCCGTATGCCGCGAGCAGATAGTCGCGCACGTATAAAACAAAATGCGGGGCTTTAATGGAGTGGCGTAGGTCCCGGAAAACAATTACTTGGCGCTGCGCCTCTTCTTTATCTGTTTGGCTGATATGCCCGTCTTGGTACATGCGCCGCAAAACATAATCTTTTCGCTCCAAAAGCTCGTCTTTGTTTTTGTCAATGTCCCCAAAATAGCTTGGTTTTTGTATGAGCGCGGCCAAAACTGCGGCTTCCGGCAGCGAGACGTCCTCAACTGATTTTCCGAAGTAAGTTTGGCTGGCGGCCTCTACGCCGTAAGCGTTATTTCCAAACGGCACCTGATTCAAGTAGAAGCCCAAAATTTGCTCTTTAGAGTATCGTCTTTCCAGCTCCAGCGCCAGAATAATTTCTTTAACTTTCCGCGCTACAGTTTTGCTAATGCTTAAATATGAAGAGCGGATAAGCTGCTGGGAAATGGTTGAACCTCCGTATTTGGGCGCGCCGAGCTTGATATCGGCCGCAATGGACCTCAGGATTGCCGCCGGGTCTATGCCAAAATGGGTATAAAATTTGCTGTCTTCGGTCGCGATAATAGCGTTTTTCAAATGGGGCGGCACCCGCTCCAAAGCAATCACCGTTCGTTTTTCTTCGCCGTACATTTCGTATAAAAGGATTTTGCCAGTCCGGTCAAAAACTTTAGTGGACTCGGCCACTTCGTGCTCGCTGAACCTTTCAGGCCGCGGGAGATCTTTTGCGAAATATAAAAAAGAAGCTGCGGCCAAGAAAGAGAAGAACAAAAAGCCGAGTCCGGCGAGACGGAGCGAGGTTAAAAAGACGGCCTTTTTAGCGTCCTTTTCGTAAGTTTTGCGCCTGGATATCCGTTTTGGCATGGTTTGTTATACACGCACGATATCATACCATCACTTTTTTATTTTAGCAAACCATGCTATATTAGCCATGATGCCTAACAACAAAACGCAAATCAAAGAGCTACTGCAGAGGGGCGTGGAACATATTTTTGACAGAGAGCATTTAGAGAAACGGCTTCTTTCCGGCAAGAAGTTAAGGATTAAGTACGGCATTGATCCGACCGGACCAAGCATACATCTCGGCAGAGCGGCCTCCTTGTGGAAGCTCCGCGATTTTCAAGACACGGGACACAAAGCCGTGATTATCCTAGGAGACTTTACAGTGCGCATAGGAGACGCTTCAGACAAGCAAGCCATGCGCAGGATACCAACGCGGCAGGAAAGCGAAGAATATGCGAAAAAATATCAAAACCAGCTGGCAAAGATTCTAGACCTTCACAGGGCAGAGATTAGATATAATTCGGAATGGCTAAGTTGCCTTAGGGCGGATGAACTTTTAGGTCTCGCGGAACACTTTACCGCTCAGCAGATGGTCCAGCGCCGGAACTTCAAAGAACGATGGGAGGCGGGAAGACCCATAGGCCTGCAGGAAACTTTTTATCCATTACTGCAGGGCCTTGACTCAAAAGCGGTGAAAGCCGACCTGGAAATCGGGGGCTCGGACCAGCTTTTTAATCTGCAGATTGGACGCGAAGTCCAAAGATTGTATCGGCAAGAGCCCCAAGACATTATGACTCTGCGTATGCTGGTCGGCACGGACGGACGAAAGATGTCAACCAGTTGGGGCAATTTCATTACGGTTTTGGATTCCCCGAAAGACCAGCTGGGCAAGATAATGGCCCTGAAAGACGAACTCTTGGGAGAATATTTGGAATTGTGTTCTCGGTTACCGGCGAGCGAAATAATGCGGCTGAGAAACTTATTGGCAGCAAAACGAGTTAATCCGATAGAGGTAAAATTGCTGCTGGGCCAAAAAATAGTTGAGCTTTATCACGGGACAAAAGCCGCCGCCGCCGCCGCAAAAGAGTTTGAGCGCGTGTTCCGCCAAAAGCGGATGCCAAGCGATATGCGGAAGTTTAAGGCGCGCCAAAAAAGGATGAATCTAACAGACCTGTTGGTAGAAACAAAGTGCGCCATTTCTAAAAGCGAGGCGAGGCGCGTGATACAGCAAAAAGGCGTAAAAATAGACGGGGTGGTTCACGACGACTGGAAAGAAGAAGTAGCGCTCAAAAGCGGCGCGGTGCTAAAAGTGGGAAAGAAAAAATTCGTAAAAATAGCCATCTAACCAAAAGCGGGCTCCGGAACGGAGCCCGCTTTTGGTTTACATATCATCTTCGTAAGCCCCTCCCTCTTCCTCTTCATCGTTATCATCTTCTTCTTTTGCGCTGTCCCCGTAATCCATATCTGCATCACCATCGTCTTCATACAAGGAAAGGGCCGAATGGTCTTTAAACAACATGTTGTTTAAAAGAGAATTTTCTACGACCTTTTGCGCGAGATAAACTAGAAGATATGAGTTTTTTGCAAAAATTTACTGCGCTTTTTCTTCCGTCCCTCCCGCTTCCTCCTCTTTTTCCTCCTCTTTTTCTTCCTCTTTTTCTTCCTCTGGCTCGTTTTCTGCGGGCTCTGCCGGTTGCGCGTCGCTTTCGCCGCACACGCCGCAATGGCTTGCGAAATTATCGTATTCTTCGTAAGTGTAGTTCATGGTTGTTCTTAATAACTCTTTTATTTTCGGGCCTTCTGCGACCTAAAAGAAAGCCTCTATGCCCCATTATATGTAGTCAGTGGGGGCTGTCAACCCCGCACCTCTCTTGCTCTGTCTTCAGCAAATTCTCCGCCCGCCCTAGCGAGGCGGAGGAGAGCGAGAAAGGTGCGGGGTCAAATCCTTAAGCCGTAGATGTGGCAAAGCGCGGCGCCGATGGCATCGGCTGCGTCATCTGGCCTCGGAATGGTCTTCAGGCGCAGGGTCGCCTGTATCATTTTTTGCATCTGTTGTTTGTCGGCGTTACCGTAGCCCGTCACGGCAGACTTAATTTGGAGAGGAGTATAGTGGAAAACCGGTATTTTCTTTTGCGCCGCGGCAAGCAAAATGGCGCCGCGGGCCTCGCTTACGGGCATTGCAGTTTTAAGATTTTTGAAAAAGAAGACCCTTTCTATTGAAAGCGCGTCCGGCCTGTGTTTGCCGATAAGCCGGATGATGGACGAGTGTATGCGGAGCAGTCTTTTCTCCTGCGGGAGATCGCTGCCGGTCCTGATACAGCCGTATTCAAGACATTGCGGCGGAACTCCCCGCGCGCCGCCTTTGCGCAGCACGCCGTATCCGGTTATAGCGGTTCCGGGATCAATGCCCAAAATCAGCATAAAATTAATCTGCGAGATTAGAATAAATTTCCTGCACGACGTCGCTTTCATCCAGAGCCTCAAAAAGCTTTTCCATCGCCTGTTCGGTTTGCGCGTCCACCCGTACGTTTTCTTTTGCCACCCAATCCAGAGAGGCCGAGGCCGCAACGATTCCCTTATCCTCAAGATTCCTTTTTGTTTTTTCCAGATTTTCCGGCCTTGTATAAATATTCATGCCGCTCTCTTCCCAGCGGATGTCGTCAGCGCCGGCTTCAATCGCCGCCAGCTCCAGGCTTTCCCGATTTTCCGGAGTTGCCGAATCAACGGTGACACACCCCTTTTGCTCAAACATCCATCTCACCGATCCTTCGCCGGCCAGCTTGCCCTTGTGCTGGTTTAAAATTTGTTTTATTTCACCTAAAGCCCTATTTTTATTGTCGGTAATACCCTCTATTATCAGCGCCGTGCCGCCCGGCCCGTAAGCCTCGTAAAGAATATTTTCAAGCTGCGCGCCCTCAAGTTCTCCGGTGCCGCGTTGGACAGCCCTTTCAATGTTGTCCGAAGGCATATTAATCGCCCTTGCCTGGTCAATGGCGATCCGTAATTTAGAATTGGTGTCCGGATTGCCTCCGGCTTCTCTGGCCGCAACCGAAATAATCCTTGCTATTTTTGAAAAGGTTTTGCTTCTTTGGGCGTCAGCCGCGCCCTTTTTGTGTTTTATCGTGCTCCAATGGCTGTGACCGCTCATATCAACGTTGTTTGTATTTTATCCTTTAAGTTTTGTTTTGAAAAATACCATTATTATTCCGGCAAAAAAAGCCAGCGCCAGAGCCGCGAGAAAGACGATTAGTTTCCCGGAGCCTAGTCCCAGCGTTGGAATTTGAGCCAGCGATTTTTGCTGCGGGTCCGGCGAACCTATATCCTGCGAGCCGGCCGTATCTTCGGCCGCGCTACGCGCTTCAGCCGCGGCAAGAATATTTTTGTTTCCGGGCGTAGGCGTGCCGCTCCATTCCCAGTCGTCCGGTCCGCGGCTGTACGATTGTCCTTTTGGCGCGGACGAAAAAGATACTTTATCGGCCGGCGCGCCGTCGGGTTTTTTTAATTGCAGTCCGTCGCCGCCGTTATTTAAAGTAATGCCGGTAGCGGGCCGCGGCAATAAAAGAAAACCATTTGCCGCGATTGTCGTTTCAGCGGGGAAAGCGTAAGTTTTTACAGATCCTTCGGTGTCCATCATCTGCCACTTCGATAAATCTACGGCAAAAGCGTTTTGGTTAAAAATTTCAACCCATTCTTCTTCGGCGTCAGAACCATCGGGGGAGGGAAGGAGTTCGTTAAATAAAATCCCATCCGGATAAGATTTGCCGGTTGAGGGCGGCGCCGGCGCCGCTTCCGAAGGAACGGGCGGAACCTGATTGATGGCTGACTGATCATCTTGCGGAGCCGGCGCAACAGCCGGCGCTTGCGGCTGGGCTTGAGCGCCGAAACTGTTCTCGGCTTTTGGGGTTCCTCCAACGTCCCGGCTTGTTTGCCAGTTATTCGGGGACGACCCCGACAACGCGGGGTCTTTCCGTTCCATCGTTTGCTTGCTAGCATTGTCGCCGGCAAACCATCCCGCTAAAGCCTCCACCGCGTCTATTATCGCGCCCGAAGAATCGTAAATCCGTAAATCTTCGCCCGTATTTCCCATGGCGCCCTTATAAATTAAATCCGCGGCAAAATCAGGCACGGTGCCGTCGTCGGTTCTTTCCAGGAGATAAAAACCATACGCCGAGACCGTGCCAGCCAGCTGAATCTGCGGAGTTCCGTCCGCGGCTTCCAGCCGCCAGCCAGACAAATCTATCGCGGTGCCCGCATTATTATACAGTTCAATCCATTCGTCGTTATAAGATGATTCGGTGCCCATCCACGCGATTTCATTAATAACCACGTTGGCCGCAAAAACTAAATTCGGGGTAAAACTTAAAACAACCAGCGCTAAGATGCCCGCTATCGGCAGTTGTCCTTGGCCGGATTTCATAAGCTATCAAAACACTAACAGATATGAATAATATTGTCTATATAAAATAAATTCCGCCGCAACCGGTATGTGGTAAAATAAAGGCAATACATGCTGATAAAAATCAAAGTCTTTCCTGAATCAAAAAATGAAGAGGTTGTCGCAAAAACGGCCGATAGTTTTGAGGTGAGGATAAAAGAAAAAGCCGAAAGGGGCTTGGCCAACAAAGCAGTAATAACCGCTTTGGCGGCGTATTTTAATATTCCCGAGGCGAATGTAAGGCTGGTCAAAGGTTTTACTCAAAGGAATAAGATTTTTGACATCCGAGGAGTCCAAACATAAACATGCGAAATCAGAATCTTTTTGCCGCACTTTTAATTCTCTTGTTTGCCGGTGCGGGATTTTTGATATTGCGGGACGGAGAAAATTTAATCTCGGGGTTGCTAAAGTCCGGAAGAGAAACAGGCGCGGAAAATACACTGATCGCGGTCCAAGAAATAAAAAAACAAGTTTCTCTTCCGCCGCCGTTGCGGGCGGCGGAAGAAGCGGATGGGGCTTTTCTTACGCGCTCGGGCGTAATCTGGCAGACGAATATCCAGCGGATTGACGCGGGATTACCGCAACTGAAAGAAAGCCGTCAGCTTGACACGGCCGCGGAGAACAAACTTAAAGATATGTTTGGCCAGCAGTACTTCGCTCACGTTTCTCCAAAAGGAATTGGCATAGACGACTTGGCGCAAACGACAGGATACGAATATATAGCCATAGGTGAAAATCTGGCGCTGGGAAATTACGAAGACGACAAGGCATTGGTTCAGGCCTGGATGGACAGCGAAGGCCACCGGGAAAATATTTTAAACACGGCTTTTACGGAAATTGGCATAGCCGTGGGGCAGGGAATATATGAGGGGCGGAAAACCTGGCTTGCCGTGCAGGAATTCGGCAGGCCCTTTTCTGATTGCCCCAGTCCCCCAGGGGCGGTGAAAGCGCAAATAGACGGCAACGATATGCGATTAGATCGGGTGTCGCTGGAGATTGAGAAAAAGCTTGCTGCTTTGCGCCGGCAATCTAAACGTAGCGCGGAATATAATCAGATGGTGGATGAATATAACGCACTGGTAGAACAATACAACGATTTGCTTAATCAAAATAAAGCACTAATCAGTCAGTACAACGAACAAGTGGCGGCATTTAATAAATGCGCCGGGCAGTAGCGCGCGAGATGCGCCATAATAATTTGGATGAAACAAAAACGGCTTCCATGCGAAGCCGTTTAGAGTAGGATATGCTGGTCTTTTTGATACTTTATACCCAGATGCTGATAGGCAAGTTTTGTTGCCATTCTGCCGCGTGGGGTTCTTTCAATAAAGCCCAACTGCATTAAATAGGGTTCATAAAGATCCAAAATAGCGCCTTCTTCTTCCGAGGAGGCGGCGGCCAAAGCTTGAAGCCCGACAGGCCCGCCGTCAAATTTTTTGATCATCGTTTCCAAAATTCGTCCGTCGTTCGTTTCCAGGCCCTTATCGTCAATTCCCAAAAACTCCAGCGCTTTATCGGCAATTGCTTCGGTGATAATTCCGTCTCCTTCAACCTGGGCAAAGTCGCGGACCCGCTTTAACAGGCGGTTTGCGACGCGCGGGGTCAAACGAGAACGTTTGGCTATCGCCGCTATGGCTTTGGGTTCCGTCGTCACACCCAGCAGGAACGCCGATCTCTCCAAAATCATTTCAAGATCTTGCTCGCTGTAGAAACTTAACTGGAATACCGCTCCGAATCTGCCGCGCAAAGGAGAGGAGAGCAGGGCCGCTCTTGTGGTCGCGCCGATAAGCGTAAAGCGGGGAAGGTCCAGACTCATAGTTCTGGCCATGGGGCCCTTGCCCAGGATTAAATGCAGTTTAAAATCTTCCAGCGCGGAATAAAGATATTCTTCCAGCGGTTTTGAGAGGCGATGAATTTCGTCAATAAACAAAACCGAATTGTCGGCGAGATTGGTCAATATGGCGGCGAGATCACCGGCTTTCTCTATGGCCGGCCCCGAAGTTACGCGCAAAGGGGCCTGTATTTCGTTGGCGACAACATGCGCTAAAGTTGTTTTGCCGAGGCCGCTGTTGCCGTAAAAAAGCAAATGCTCCGGGCTTTCGCGGCGCTGTTTCGCCGCTTCCAGGAGCACCTTAAGGTTTTTTGTGACCTTCTCTTGGCCGACATATTCTTTCCATGTTTTCGGGCGCAAAGTTAAATCAAGAGACGTATCTTCTCTCGCAAGCGCCGGGTTAGCCATGGAGGGGTTGACAGCCATATAATACTTTGGTATAATGTAATGTTTCGGAAATTGTTTGGCTTTTTCGTTCCGGCTGCGCTGAGGGCAGGAGTTTGTTTGGGATGGGCAAGTTGGCTTCGGCGAACTTGTACCTCGGACAAACTCTCAGCTTTATGTTCCCAAACTAAGGTGGCGCCCTCAGCGCAGCCGGAAAGAATCACGCCTTTTCGGCGGTGACTCTTTCTACTTCTTTCACGTTGGTTACTCCCCGAAGGGCCTTTATTAAGCCGTCTTGACGCATAGTAACCATTCCTTTCTTGATCGCCAGATCGCGCAATTCGGCTATGGACGGAAGCTTAAGAATAAATGTTTCCATTTCGCTGTCAACCGGGAAACACTCAAAAATGCCGATCCGTCCCTTATATCCCGTTCCGTTGCAAATCTCACAGCCCGTGGCTCGGGGCAGTTTTATTCCGCTTTTAATTTCCGGGATTTTCATTTGCTTCGGCAAATCTTTCAGTTCCTGCTGAAAGATTTTTAATTCCGCGCCGGAAATCGGAAGGGGCTCTGAGCACCCCTGGCATAATTTCCTTACCAAACGTTGAGCCACCGCGATGTTGATGGCGGGGCCGATGTTATACGGCTTTGCGTCTAATGCTATCAGTCTGGCGATAGTTCCGGCGGCGTCGTTTGTGTGAATGGTGGTGAATACCAAGTGCCCCGTGAGCGCGGCTTGCAATGCTATGTCGCAGGTTTCACCGTCTCGTATTTCTCCGACCAGAATTACATCCGGGTCTTGGCGGACAATAGATTTTAATCCGTTGGCAAAGCCGTAATTTTTGGATATTTGTGTTTGCTCAACGCCTTCTAGATGATACTCAATGGGGTCTTCAATGGTAATGATTTTTATTTCCGGATTCTGTATGGTTTTCAGGAAAGCATATAAAGTGGTAGTTTTGCCGGAGCCCGTGGGCCCGGTAACGATAATCATGCCATTGGGTTTTTTTATTTCTTCCCTGAAAACGGCAAGCAGGTCTTCTCTTAAGCCAAGCTCGTCTAAGTGTATAAGATTTTTCGGGTTTAAAATACGGGCGACCATCGCCTCTCCGCGTTCTGCGGGAATGGCTGATACTCTGATTTCAATACGCGTCTCCGGGATTTTTTCAGCGGCAGTCTCGGCTGCAGTATCCGATCCGTCGCGCGTTCCATGCGCCATAACAACCGAAAAACGACCGTCTTGAGGACGATCGCTGATATTAAGCTTCATTCCGGCAAGCAGTTTAACCCTTGATAAAAGCGTGCGATAAGATTTCGGCGCCAGCGAAATTACATCATGCAATATGCCGTCAACGCGTAGCCGCACTTTTACTTGTTCTTCTCCCGGTTCAACGTGCAGGTCGGAGGCGTTAAGAGCGACGGCTCCCCCGAAGATGATTCTTAAAAGATCCGCGGTTGTTCCGCCGGAAAGCTCCTCAATATGCTTGGCGAGCGCGGGAATCGTTTTAATTGTCTCGGCCTCCCGCGTAACCTCTAAAGAAAGCGTTGTTTCCCCCGTAATCGTGGACATAGAAAGTTAAACTAGAACAAAGCGAGAACTTTTTCTTCCGCCGGTTTTATTTCCGACTCCCGCACCAAAAAAATGGCGGTGCCGCCCCTTATAACGCCTTCAAAATTTTCCAGCAATTTTTCAGTAAGCAGCGGGTTTTTTGAATAAAAAATTCCCTTAATTAATGGTCCGGAGCCGTGGCCCTCCCATAATAATAAAAGCGAGGGGAGTTTCCAAAAGTTCGTCTTTAATTCCTCCATCAAAAACGAAAGGTCGCGTGAAGTTGTCTGCGTGTCCTGAAAGTCAGAAGCGCGAAGCGTGGTCCAAGCGATCTCTTTTTCGTCGTTGAGCCGCAAATGTTCCAGCGCCCGTCCCAAAAGCCGTAGCTGCGGAAGAGATTTTCTTTTGAAGAATTGGCGTACTATCGCCTGGTGGTCCGCCCCTTGTTTCATAAGCTGGCTCGCCTTGGTCAGAGTTTGAGGGCGGGTTCTTGGATGCTGGAAATTATGTGTGGCCAGCATAATGCCCGTTAAAAGCTGGGTGGAGGTGGATTTATCCGTAGGGGCGTCGGGCTGCAGGGCGGAGATGATGTCAAAAACCATTTCGGCAAGAGAAGGAGATGATGGCTCAACCATATTGACGCTGCCGAATAGTTCGTTGGCAATATGGTTGTCAATGTTGACTATGGGCGCTTCGTAAAAAATGGAAGGGTTCTCTTCAAATATTTTACCGACGGCTTCCAGATTCTGCGCGCCTATAATAAAAATAAGATCCGGCTTTTGATTAAAAACCGGAGCAAAAACAAAAAGAGAGGGTTGTATGGTTACGTTTTCGGGCGAAAGCCTCCCCCCGTCGGTCGCCAAGTATATTTTGAGATCATCCCCCTCTTTTTCGTATCTGAGTCGGGAGATTTTATTTTGCGCGGCGGAAACGGTTATTATCGCCTCCGACCCGGGATTTATTAAAGATTCAAAGGCGGCAAGGCGCGCCGGCACCTCTTTTACCATAAAAGTTGCCTTTTTCCCGAGCTTGCGTAGAGTAGAGAAAAGAGCCAGGCCGGCCAGAAAGCTTTCGCCGTAAAAATCTTCCGCCGGGATTACGGCAATAGTCTGCGTTCGGGCCAAAATTTCTTTTAAGCGAGAAACTTCTTCCATAACTTCGGTTGAAATTAATTCACCCTATCTTAACCCTCGGCAAAAGTCAATGAGTGCAAAAACAATTATAAGCTCTTCGCCGCGAATGACCCGCAAAAGCGGGGCGGATTTCGCGAAATACCTGATAAATAATCCATTGGGAGATAAAGCGTTGGTGGTTGCGTTGATTGGAGATCTGGGCAGCGGTAAAACCACACTTTTGCAGGGTTTTGCGCGCGGTCTTGGGGTGAAAGAAAAGATTTTAAGCCCGACTTTTATAATTTTCAGAAAATTAGAGATTAAAGGATTGTATTTCAGGTTTTTATATCACTTTGATTGCTATCGTATCGGAGCACCGAAAGATCTCTTGGCATTGGGCTGGAAGGAAATTGTAAAAAATCCGCAAAACATTATTGTCGTTGAATGGGCGGATCGGGTAAGCAAAATTATACCCAAAAACGCTGTGCGAGTTGAATTGCGCCGGAAGGGAGAGTGTAGTAGAGAAATTAAACTGAAACAACAAAAAACGGCTAGATCTGTGATTTAGCCGTTTTTTTAGTAATGAAAATCTATTGTCCACAAGTGTGCCGAACAACTTTTATCGTGCTTTTTACCTTGCTGCCGCGGAATACGCGAGGATAGGGTTGCCCCGTATCCGTCGTTCTTTCTCCGGTGTCCTTTTGCCGTCTGCATACTTCGCACCGGACAAATAATCGTCTGACCAATTTCATTAACATTTGTCATCACCCCCTTCCGACGCAAATTCCATTTTGCGCTAGGAATGAACCAACTTCAGCTTATGGTACTCGGAGGCCAAAGTCAATGATTTTTTATGCTTCTCTATGTGTAGTATGATATAAATATGGAGGCAAAAGAGCGCAAAAGACTTTTAATTCTTGACTGCAATTCAATTATTCATCGCGCATATCATGCTTTGCCGCCTCTAACTACTGCGAACGGAGAAGTGGTGAATGCTGTGTATGGTTTTTTATTAGTCTTCTTTAAGGCCCTGAATGATTTTTCCCCAGATTATATCGCCGCCGCCTTTGATTTTCCCGCGCCCAGTTTCCGTCAAAAAGTTTTTAAGCCGTACAAAGCAAAAAGACCGTCTGCGCCCCCCGAGCTTTATTCGCAGATTCCAAAAACCAAAGAGGTGTTGTGCGCTTTTAAGGTGCCTGTTTTTGAAAAAGAAGGCTTTGAAGCGGATGATATCATTGGCACCGTTGCCAGGTTTGCCCAAAAACAGCAAGTTCTTCCGTTTCTAGAAACGATTATAGTGAGCGGCGACAAAGATATGCTGCAGCTGGTGGATAAAAATACAAAGGTTTATCTTCTCCGTAAGGGAGTGAAAGATATAATTATATATGAAGAAAAACAGGTGCGGCAGGCTTTTGGAGGGCTGGAGCCGCGCCAACTCCTTGATTACAAGGCCTTGCGCGGAGATCCTTCCGATAACATTCCAGGCGTCACGGGCATCGGCGAGAAAACCGCGACGGAGCTGTTGCTGTCCTGCGGAGACGTGGAAAGGTTATACGCGACTCTGGAAGGCAGGGATTTAGCTTGCGCGGATAAAATAAAACCCAAAACAAAAGAGCTTTTACTGCGCTACAAAGAGCAAGCCATGATTTCCAGACAGCTTGCCGCCATTACGAAAGATATCCCGCTGGATTTCAAACTTGAAGACTGCCGATGGGGATTTTATTCCACAGAAGAAGTTTATAAAACGTTAAAGGCGATGGAATTTTCAAGTTTATTGGCGCGAGTTCCGGAGCCCAAACAGAAAGAATAAATTTATTTATGGAACCGATACTTATTTTTTCCGTCTTAATTTTCGCGGGGTCACTGGTTTTACTGGCTTATCTGTTTATTATTTGGAAAAAAATAAATGAACTTTCCGGGCAAGAAAAAGACGCGCGGGGGCAAAGTATAAATCTTGAGGCGCAGCTGCAGGAATGCCAAAAGATTCTTCGGGAAGAAATAGCTAAAGCAAAAAATGCGCTTCAGCTAAAAAGCGAGGAGCTTACCGCCATAGGAGAAGAGCTTGAAAAATTTCGCTCGGCGGCGGTCGGGCGGGAGTTACGGATGACTGAGCTAAAAAAACTTATTCTCGTCAGACAAAACGGGAAAGAGGACAAAGCCGAGCCCGGATCCATCCTGCTACCGCATGTAAAACTAGAAGATTCCGAAGCCGCAATGTTGAATTTACTTGAAGATGTAAAAGAAGCGCAGGAAAACGCGGAAGAAGAAAAAAAGAGAACGCTCGCGGTTATCGGCGGCCTAACCGATGGCATTCTGGTTTTTGACGACGTCGGCAAGGTGTCGCTGGCAAACCGTAAAGCAGAAGAATTTCTGGGATTAAAGTCGTCGGATTTGGCAGGAAAAACGGCGGGCGAATTGTCGAAAACGCCGCCACTGAGCTTTTTGTCTGAAATTCTTTTGCAGGGCCAGGAACGGTCGCCGCGAAAAGATCTGGTATTGCGCGGCGACCTAATCGTTGAGGTGAGTTGTCTGCCCCTGTTTTTAGACGGACAACGCCTGGGATTAATTGTCGTTATGCACGACGTTACCCGGGAAAGGCTTGTGGAGAAAATAAAAACAGAGTTTGTTTCTTTGTCTGCGCACCAACTGAGAACTCCATTGTCCGCGATTAAATGGACGTTAAAAATGGTTTTGGAGGGCGATCTTGGACAATTGACCAAGGAGCAGGCCGAACTTCTTCAGAAAAGCTATCAAAGCAACGAGCGCATGATCCGTCTTATCAACGAGCTGTTAGAGGTTACCAGAATGGAGGACGGAAAGTACCTTTCAAATCCAATACCGACGAGGTTTGAACCCGTCACGGAGTCCACGGTTAATTTTTTTCAGGAGGAGGCAGGGCATAAAAGTTTAAAACTCGTCTATGATAAACCGGAAACCGCCTTGCCGGCAATTAACATAGACGTGGAAAAAATGCGCATTGTTATGGCGAATCTGTTGGACAACGCTATCCGCTATACCTTGCCGGGGGGGCAAGTGACCGTTTCTTTGAAATATGATAAAAAGGGGATAGAGTGCAGTGTGCGGGATACCGGCATCGGAATTCCCGAAAACCAGGCGAAGCGGATTTTTGAAAGATTTTATCGGGGTTCAAACGCGATCCGGATGGAAACGGACGGATCGGGGTTGGGCCTTTACATAGCTAAAAATATTATTGAGGCGCATGGAGGGAAAATGTGGTTTGAGTCCAAGGAAAATATAGGCTCAACTTTTACTTTCTGGCTTCCTGAGGCGTAGAATTGTGGCAAAGAAAATACTTATAATTGAAGACGAGAAAATATTAAGGGAGCTTCTTTCGGCAAAATTATTGCGTGAAGGTTATGATGTGGAAACGGCAAAGGATGGAGCGGAGGGCTTGCGCGTTACGCAAGAGGTGAGGCCGGATTTGGTGCTTTTGGATATTTTTATGCCGAAGCTGAGCGGTTTTGAGGTCTTGGAGATATTGCGCAACGACGTTCAATTGCGCAACATTCCGGTAATAGTCATTTCCAATTCAGGTCAGCCTTCCGAACTGGAGCAAGCCAAAGATTTGGGAGCGATAGACGTATTAATTAAAACCGCGTTTGACCCACAGGAGGTTATAGATAAAATTGCGCGGCAAATAGGACGATAAAACATCTTAATTTGCGAATGCGTCCGGAGGCTTCTTTCGGGGGGCAAACGGCTGCTCGGCAAATTAAGACATATCATCGTGGCAAAGAAAATACTTATAATTGAAGACGACGGGTTTTTAAGGGAGCTTATTTCTAGAAAATTAATTCAAGAAGGATATGAGGTTATTGAGGCGTTGGACGGCGAGGAAGGGCTGAAAAAAGCCGCGGAGGAAAAGCCGAATCTGATTCTACTGGATCTTATTTTACCGAACGTTGACGGATTTGAGGTTTTAGCCCAAGTTAAAAAAAATTCGTCAACCGCCTCAATTCCGGTGGTAATTTTTTCAAACCTCGGTCAGAAAGACGAAGTGGAAAGAGGCTTGCAATTTGGCGCGGCGGATTATATGGTAAAAGCCAATTTTACTCCGACGGAAATTATCGCAAAAATCAAAGAAATTCTTAAGGAAATTAAACAGTGACGGATAAATGCTGGTTTTTCTTTACGGAGAAAATAGTTATCTTGCACGAAAGCAACTTCAAAAGATTATCGCTAGCGCAGAAAAAGCCCATCCAAACGGGTTTTCTGTTCGTTACATAGATTGCGTCGGAGAAAACGCGCAAAGCGCGGCAGACGAAATATGGCAGGCTGAACTTGTGGCGCCGCGCCGCTTAACCGTTTTTAAGAATGTTTTTCAGAACAAAAACCTTGCGGCGCGCTTGGCGGAAAAGGGCGCCGCGCTTTTAAAATTAAAAGAAGCCGTTGTTTTTTATGAGGAAGGACTGCCCGCCGCCAAAGATCCGTTTTTTTTATTCCTAAAAAAAAACGCGGCGGTTCAGGAATTCACGGCCTTCCGGAACCGGGAGCTGGAATTATGGGCGCGCGGCGAATTTAAAAAATACGGGGCAGCCATAGAGGTTGACGCGCTTGCGTGCCTTTTGGGCCCCGGCCCGTCCGACCCGCGATTTTTAGAAAACGAAATCAAAAAATTGGCCGCTTTTAAAAGGGGGCAAAAGATTCAACTGCGGGATGTTCAGTTTTTATGCCGGCGGTCGCCGGCAAGCGAAATTTTTAAGGCACTGGACGCGCTTTCGGTGGGAAACAAAAAGAAAGCGGCAGAGTTGTTGCATCACGGGGTGCGGAGCGGCGATTCCCCGCTGTATATTCTTTCAATGGTCGTGTATCAGCTGCGCAATATGCTTGCGGTAAAAGAATTGGTCGAGCGGGGAAAAATTAAAACCGCCATTATAAAAGAAACCGGCCTGCACCCTTACGTTGCGCAAAAAACTATCGCCTGCGCGGGATATTTTCCCTTAATCAAATTAAAAAAAATCTACCAAGGACTTTTGAGGGTAGATATGGGCGTGAAGACCGGCAAACTCTCGCCCGAAACGGCGCTGGATATATTAATTAGCCGCATTAATTAGTTTTGTAAGCCTCGCTTTTCTGCGCGAGGCGGCGTTTTTTTTGATTACTCCAACCTTAGCCGCCTTATCAAGAGCCTGGTAAATCTTTGGCAGGAGCTGTTTTGCTTCACCGTATTTTTTTTGAGAAACCAAAACGCGCGCCTCCTTAACGAGGGCTTTTATTTTTTTACGGTAAATCAGATTTCTGGCCTTTCGCCGCAGACTTTGCCTTACCGCCTTTTTCGCGGATTGGGTGACGGGCATGCTTCTTTCTTATCACTTCTCATTTTTTTAATCAAGTCCAAGTGGGAAACCATGGAGGCCTTTTTAATTAGTGATGCGGTTTGCATTTTTTATCAAATCCCTGATTTCAGCGGCCCTCTCAAAATCAAGATCACTTGCCGCTTGGCGCATTTCCTTTTCTAAAATTTTGATATCTTGTATGGTCGCGAACTCCGACTCAACGGCTTTTTGCGCCGTAAATGGCCAGGCTTGTATCGCCTTATTGATTGGCCGAGGCGTTATGCCGCGGCGCTTATTGTATTCTTCCTGTATTTTTCTTCGTCTTTTGATCTCGCGTATCGCCGCGGCCATGGAGCCGGTTGTTTTGTCCGCGTACAAAATAACATGACCTTCTGGATTGCGGGCGGCGCGGCCCATAGTTTGGATCAGGGTTGTTTCGTTTCTTAAAAATCCTTCCTTGTCCGCGTCTAAAATTGCGATTAATGATACTTCCGGTAAGTCCAACCCTTCGCGCAGAAGGTTGATGCCTATCAGCGCGTCATATTTGCCCTCGCGCAAGTTTTTTAGTATCTCCGGCCTCTCCATGGTTTTAATCTCCGAATGCAGCCATTGGGTTTTCAGCCCCTCTCGTCCGAAGTATTCGGAAAGTTCCTCGGCCAACCGCTTGGTGATGGTTATCGCCAAAACGCGCTGGTTTTTCGCGGCCCGTTTTTTTATTTCTTCCGCCAGATTTTTAAGCTGGTTTTTGGTCGGCCGTATTTCAACTGACGGCTCAAGCAATCCCGTGGGGCGCACCAGCAGTTCTACAATCCCAGGCCTGCCCGCCCTTTTTATCTCGTAAGCCGAGGGCGTGGCGGACACGCATATTGTTTGCAGGGCTTTCTTTTCAAACTCGTGAAAACTAAGAGGTCTATTGTCAACGGCCGACGGCAAGCGAAAGCCATAGTCTATTAACGCCTGTTTTCTTTGGCGGTCCTGCGCCGACATTGCCTTTATCTGCGGCAAGGTGACATGGCTTTCGTCAGCAAAAACCAAAAAGTTTTTCGGGAAATAATCCAAAAGGGTGAAGGGAGCTTCGCCCGGTTCCCTGAACTCCATATGCCGCGAATAATTTTCAATTCCATGGCAATAGCCGGTTTCCGCGATCATTTCCAGGTCGTAGTTTGTGCGGCGCTCTAACCTCGCGGCCTCCGCGAACTTCCCCCGTTTTTTTAACTCTTGAAGGCGGTCTTGCAGTTCGGCATGAATATTAGCCATGGCGATTTTAAGCTTTGCCTGAGGAGTAATCCAGAATTTCGCCGGAAAAATTTTCCTATTTGCGGCTTTGATGTCGTTTGTCCGCAATGACTGCGGTTTTTTTGTCGCGATGCCAGCTATTTTTTCTCCCGAAAACTCAACGCGCGTAACTTCCATGCCCGTCACGGAATAAATTTCTATTGTATTGCCCCTCGCTCGGAATGTTCCCGGCTTAAAGTCTGTATCGTTTCTTACGTATTGCAGGGCAGTGAGAGCCGAAAGCAAATTGCGCCGCGACATTTTTTGCCCCCGCTGAATTTTCAGGGAGACCCGCCGGTATTCTTCCGGAGAGCCGATATTGTAGATGCAGGAAACTGAAGCCACTACGATAACATCGCGCCGCGACAACACATCTTGCGCCGCGGCATGGCGCAGGCGGTCTATTACCTCGTTGATTTTTGCGTCTTTCTCAATATAAGTATCTGTTTGCGGAATATATGCTTCGGGCTGATAGTAGTCGTAATAAGAAACAAAATAATGCACGCCGTTATGCGGAAACAAGTCTTTCAGCTCCTGATAAATCTGGGCGGCTAAAGTTTTATTGGGCTCAATGATGAGCGCCGGGCGCCCGGTTTTCGCAATAACGTTGGCAAGAGTAAAAGTCTTGCCCGAGCCAGTCACGCCCAAAAGCACCTGATGTTTTTTTCCGGCTTTGATATTCTGCGCCAGTCTGTTTATGGCTGTGGGCTGTTCTCCCGCCGGCTTAAGTTTTGATACGAGTTGAAGCATGCTATATTAAGACAATATAATGATTGCTTATCTTCAGGGAACAATTATTTTTCGCGGCGGAGATTTCGTCGTGCTGGATGCGAACGGAGTAGGCTATAAAGTATTTTTAACGGAAAAAACTCTGTCTAATCTACCAAAGAATGATGAATTTCTCAAGCTTTACACCTATTTCCATTTGCGTGAAGAAACGGCGGAAATATATGGTTTTTTAACTTATGGCGAACTGCAGCTGTTTGAAACGTTGAATAATGTTTCGGGCATCGGCCCGCGCACAGCGCTGATTCTGTCTTCATTTGGTTCGCTTGAGCAATTAAAGGCGATTATTGACCGGCAGGACGCTAAGGCACTGCAGAATATTAAAGGAATCGGCACAAAAAAGCTTCAAAAAATAGCGCTTGAAATTACCGGCAAAATAACCGAAATGGGGATGAGGCCGTCCGTTCTCCCCGCGGAAGAAGAAGCAGTCGGAGCTTTAATTTCGCTGGGTTTTTCCCGTCAGCAGGCAAAGGCGGCGTTGGCCGACGTTGCAAAAGAAATCCAAGACCCCCAAGAACGGTTGAAGGAAGCCTTGAAACTGTTGGGAAGATACGCAAAATAAGGCGCTGTTCTTTAAAAAGGAGGATTTAGACAGTAAGACAGCTAGGTTCAAAAATTAGTGTTCGGCCGAAAGGAGGCTGACGATGCAAAAGGTAATCGCGGTAATTGTCGTATTGGCGCTTGTTTTTCTCGTGGCGCTTTCTATTGCGCGCGGGATTACGAGCGGTCTTGATGCGCTGGCGATAAGAAACGGCAAAAGCGAAGTCGCGGCGCTTAAAACGCAGTTAGATTCCACAAAAACAGAATTGCGAGAAAAAGATAACAGCAATTCCCGGCTTCTAGCCGAACTGCAAAAGAAGGACGACGAGTATTTCCAGCTTTTAATGGAGTTCTTTGGTGCCGAGGTTGAACTTAACTCCGCCAAATCCAAAGCGGAAGCAATGGAATCTTTGGTGAGAGAACAGTATCCCGTGTCGCCGGACGAGGAATCTCCTTGGCAAAGATATATGAGTTTTATGGCCCAGATGTATGCCGGCAACGCCGACGGAACGTGGGAATATTTTTCCCTTCAGGATAAAGCTGGCTGTTCCAAAGAGAACTTTCGAGCATTTTTTGTTTCATATATTCTTGGAGAAAGCGAGCCGAGCGCGCCGCCCAACTATGTTTTTATTGATCAGGCCGTAGGTACCAACGGAATAATTGCAGCCGTCGGATTTTTAACAGACGGCGGTTCCTTGAATATCGTTTCGCTTCTAGCGGAAAATGGAGAATGGCATTTGGCTTCCTTGGAGCTGGCCTGTTAAGGCAAATAAAGCCCCCATCGTTTTGATGAGGGCTTTTGCTTCGCGCGCTATAGCGATGCGTCTCTAAAGTTTAACCCGCGGATCAAGGAAGCCATACATAACATCGCGCAATAGCATGGCGATGAGGAAAATTCCAAAAGCGAGGAGACTTATTGCCATAATCATGTCATAATCTCGGGCGAAAACAGATTCTACCGAAAGGCGGCCGATGCCCGGAATGCCGTATAACGTTTCCGTGAAGAAAGCGCCCTCCGCTACGCCGGCCAGGGCGAGCAGTATGGCAGTGGAAAGGGGAAGCAGCGCGTTCGGCATCACATGCCTGCGCAAAATTATAAATTCGGACAGTCCCTTGGCTTTAGCCGTTCTTACATAATCCTGGTCTAACACTCCCAAAACGAGAATCCTTACGAAACGGGCCGTGCCGGCCAGTCCGGGCAGAGAGAGGGCAAGAAGGGGCAAGATTATTGTTTTTGGCGGAGCGAGCCACGGCAGAGGAAATTTTGAAGCGGCGCCAAAAGAGTCCGGCAAATGATGCAAGGAGAAGATTGGCGACCAGCCGCTTGCCGGAACGAGGTGCAGTTTAAGGACCAGAATATACTGCAATATCGGGATTAAGATTAGCACCGGGATTGAAGCAAAAAATAGCAGGGAGCTGATAATAAGGGGATCAAGCCATTTTCTATGAGCAAGCGCCGACAGGATTCCGAGAGGAATGCCCAGAGAAAAAGTAAGAAGAAGGGCGAATAGGCCCAATTGAGCTGAAACCCAGATTTTGGGCAAGATAATTTTGTTTATTTTTACTCCGGGATATTTGGAAATGCTTTCGCCAAAATCTCCCCGGAAAAACCCCGACATATATTCTCCATATTGTACATACACAGGGCGATCAAGGCCGAGTTCGTGGCGGATTTGCTCAACCGTTTCTTCAGACGCCCTTTGCCCGGCTCTGATAGCTACCGGATCTCCCGGGCCGTAACGCAAAAGAATAAAAATAAACAATGAAGTCAGGACAAAAATTGGTATCAGCACGCAGGTTTTGCGAGCCAGATATTTTAACGTCGCCATTTCGCCATACCCCCGTTTTTAATGAACGCCATCTAATTTTTTTAACTTTTTTTATCCGGGCTGTCAACTTAATTTGACTCTGTTCGCCGTCCGTGCTTTATATAAATGACAGAACCTTGTCAAGTTAAAATCAGAGGAACGTGTGATGATGAAACGGTGGGCCCTGCGGCACAAGCTCGGTGCAATCGCGCTGATTGTTATTTGCGGACTTTATATCGCCGGCATTCTGGCTCCTTTGATCGCGCCATACGACTATCTGGCGCAGGATCTCACGAAAGTCAGCCAAGGGCCGTCTTTTAGCCATTGGTTCGGAACGGATCGGTTGGGTCGCGACCTTTTTTCCAGGGTTTTGTTTTCTTTGCGCACAACGGCTGGCATAACGACCCTTACACTGCTTTTCAGCGGCGGCATCATAGGAATAACTTTGGGCCTTATCGCCGGATACAAGCGCGGCAGAACGGATGACCTGATTATGGGTCTTGGCAATTTGTCCGCCGGATTTCCCGCGCTTCTGTTTATGATTTTGATCGGCGCGGCTCTGCGCTTTCGCTACGACAGCTTTATTTCTAGTATTGTCGGTTCAGACTTCTTTCATTTTATTTCGCGGTTGCCCGTCGTAATCGGTCTTGTAATCTTTTTGGCGGGCGTTGCGGTATTTCTCTGGCGCTCCAAAAAATCAGCCGGTGCCCCAATCTGGATTTGCGCCGCGGCCTGGTTTCTGCTTGCCGCGAGTCTCGCCCTGTTGCTTTTTGTGTTCTTTCTTACTACGCCCGGTTTCAGCGATTTAATTCTGATTTCCGCCGCCCTTTTGCCGTTTTCATGGTATGGAACAGCTATGGTTATCCGCTCGCAAGTATTGATTTTGCGGGAACAAGACTTTATCCTGGCGGCAAAGGCTATGGGCGCATCGGACTGGCGTATTGTCTTTGTCCATCTTTTGCCGAATGTTCTCGGGCTTGTGGTGGTTGGGATGAGTGCCGGCCTCGCGGCGGTCGCCGCCTCCGAAGTCGGTCTTACATGGCTGGGCCTTGGAGTCCAACCTCCGCATCCGTCTTTTGGCAGGCTTATCGCCGAGGCCGGAAGCATAAGAACTCTACAGGCCGAACCCCACCTGCTTTTATTCCCGGCGGGGGTGGTGGCCATGCTTTTTTTTGCTTTCAATCTCTTGGGCGATGCGTTGGGCTCATTGGTAACGACTAAAAGAGGATGATCTCAAAAGGAGGAAAGAGATGAAAAAAACAGCGGCAATGTTGTCGGTCCTTTTCGCGGCTGCGATTTTTCTCGCCGCCTGCGGAGGGACAGAGCTTAAACAGCCCGGTTCAAGTCGTTCTCCGGACACACTGCGTCTTGTCGGCGACGATCCAAACACTCTTGACCCGGCTTTGGTAACCGACGCCGGTTCGGCATTTTTCGTGGAAGAAATTTTCGGCGGCCTCCTCGGTCTGGCGCCGAAAAACAAAGCCCCACAAGACGCCCTCTGCTATCAGGACGTGTGTTTAATCGCCGACATCGCGGAAAAAATTCCGGAGCCCGCGTTAAATTCGGACGGCACGGCCAGTTACGTTTTTAAGATCAGGCCAAACGTATATTTTCACAGCGGCCGGCAGGCGAGGGCAGAAGATGTTAAATATTCTTTGGAGAGGGCCGCGGACCCCAGAACCGGATCTTCCACGGCAGAACTTTATTTGAGCGACATCGTCGGGGTGATGGATAAGTATCGCGGTCGGGCGAATGAAGTCAAGGGAGTAAAAGTAATCAGTGAATTTTCGCTGGAAATCACAACCGATGCCCTAAAGCCCCATTTTTTGTGGAAGCTTTCCTATCCTACCGCTTTCGTGGTGGACAAAAATCAGGTGACGTCAAATCCTCGCGGCTGGCAGGAAACTCCCAACGGCACGGGGCCTTTCCGTCTTACCGAGTTTGAGCGCGGCTACAAAATCGTGCTTGAAGCAAACGAGCGGTATCATCTGGGAGTTGCGGCGATAAAGCGGCTGCATTTCAACCTTGCCGCAGGCTCGGTTCTTACGATGTACGAGAACAACGAAGTTGACGTGTCGGGCATCGGCTTGGCGGATATTGAACGGGTGCGCGACCCTCGGGGCAGTCTCAACAGAGAGTTTATTGAAAGTTCGTCAATGGACACTTTTTATATCGGCTTTAACGTAAAACAGGCGCCCTTTGACGATGTAAAGCTGCGTCAGGCGCTTGCCCTAGCCATTGATAAAGAAACTCTTGTCCGGGTGGTGCTTAAAGACGTAGCCACAGCCGCTTATACGGTTTTGCCACCGGGTATGCCGGGTTACAGAGAAGATTATAAGCCCATAATCTATAATCTCGCGAGGGCCAAGCAACTTCTTTCCGAATCCGGATATTGGCCGAATGTCCCCAGAATAACTCTTTGGGTGCCGGGCTCGGGAGCCACCGCCGGCGGGGCGATTGAGGCGATAGTCGCCATGTGGAAAGACGGGCTTGGCCTTGACGTTGAAATCAAGCAGGTGGAATTTGGTTCCTTTATGCAGGATCTCAAGCGCCAGCGCTACGGCGCTTTCACCATGGGCTGGATAGCGGATTATCCGGACCCGGAAGACTTTTTGGACCTTAAATTTTACAGCGCCAAATCTCCGGCAAACAATGAATCTCGTTATGCCAACTACGCAGTGGATTCGTTGCTGGATCAGGCCAGAATTGAACAGGACGCGGCGAAACGGGTAACGTTGTACCAAAAAGCCGAAGATATTATTTTGGCGGAGGTTCCGTGGATTCCGCTTTACCATTCAAAGCACATTTATGTGGTAAAGCCCTACGTGCGAAACTTTATGGTTTCCAGCATGGTTGTTCCTTTCCTGAGATTTGTTGAATTAAGATGAGCAAAAGCCCCGCCCAAAATGGCGCGGGGCTTTTATTTTTTCCGCAAAGATGCTAGAAAGCAAATACAGTCCTTTGCAAATATAATGGCGCGAAATTACGCGCCGCAGGAGGAAAAGATGAAAAAGGCGGGACTGTTCGCCGCGCTGGCAAGCGTGGCGCTGTTGATTAGCGTTTTTAACATCGGCAACCACTTTTTCTGGAAAAAAGGATATGAGGCTGATTTTGCTCCGGAAAACCATAGCCATCAGCTTTCTGATATTTCCGAAGACGGACTTTTTGACCAAGATTTTTATTTACTGGATAAAACCTCGGGAGCCTTGCTTGCGGTTCGCGAGAGCGTGCGTCCGGTCCTGGCTCTATATGCTGACAAGGAAACTGGCCTTCTGGTGAAGTGGGCTGCCGCTTCGGGCCTTATTGTTTCGGACAGTTTCGCCGTAGCGGCTGCGGACGCCCTAAAAGTTTCGGGCGACTACGAACTTTTTGCTGTTATGCTTTTGCCGACCCCGGAAATAGGCGACCATCAATCCGATACGGAAATGCTGGAACCGGTCTTTGAAGATCAGGTGCTTGGCCTTACGATTTTAAGGCGCGAAACGCCGCCGCTCATTCAGGCCAAGCCCTTGGTTTTGGGCAAGGGCGGTGAAGTTTTCGCCGGAACGGCACTGCTTGTTTTAAAGCCGCATGTAATTAGCTCTTCAGAGCTCGGAGTAGTCAGTTTTTGGGGTTTTGACCGGGCTTATGTTGAGGCTAGATATTTTACCGGCCCGGTTTTGCTTGTTGAAGATGGAGAAATAGGCGCGCCGCTTTTCGCGCTTCGCGATGGGGTCCCGGAATTTGTCGGAATTATTGTGGGACCATTTGACGAAAAATCTCTTGGCGCCGTTGATACCTCTATTCTGGAGGAATTGTTCGCCCTTTTAAGATAAATGGGTTAAAAGCTGCCTCTTCATGGGCGGCTTTTTTAATAACGGGGTTGACAAGTATTCACCGCGGGTTAGGGTGAAATGAGAATCGGGCACCTTTACAATATGGAGATAGAAAGAAATGCAAAAACTTGTTTTAGCGGCCCTTGCGATTGCTTTGGGCTTGGGCTTTTTCTTTGTTGCGGGCCAGCCTTTTGGGAAAAAAGAAAACCCCACGCTTTCTCTAGCAGAACCTCTGTGCGGCCAATTTAACCCGTCGGACATTGACTTTTCGGTCTTAAACGACATACGCGATATTATTATGCAGTACTCGGTATTTTACGCGAAGAACCGGCCGGATCAAGCCCAGGTGCTGAATAGGTCTTTGCCAGTGATTTTCGGAACGTTCGGTGTTCCAGAAGAAGAAATTCCAGCATGGGCTTGGGATATGGTAAAAGAAGCAAGCCGAAAAGGAATAGAGGCGGATTTCGCCGTAATTCAGCGCATTTATGAAAGACTGCGCGACGACCCCGAATACCAGCAACTCCCGGCCTATAATCGTTTAAACTCTCCGACGTTTGCCAGGCAATTTTTTGACTCGGCGATTACCGGTATTGTTAAACGCGGTCTAGTGGATCCTTTCGCGGCGTATATGGACCCGGAGGCCTATCAATCCGGAGACGATATGGTTTCCGGCAAATACAGCGGAGTCGGGATTCGGCACGACGTGAGAGAAAATAAATTTATCGTTACAAAGGTTTTCCCGGGAGAGCCGGCGGAAAAGGCCGGAGTTCGGCCGGGAGACGAACTTTTAGCGGTTGACGGGAAATTCGTTGCCGGATGCAGTTCCCGCGCTTTCGGGATGAAAGTGCGCGGGAAACCGGGTACTGCGGTTGTCCTTAGGGTCAGACGGATGAACGGCGGCGAAGAAGATATCAAAATAATAAGAGACACAATTCGCACCCCTTCAGTTTTGTCTTGTCCCGGAGTATTCTTGCCGCAGGATCGCGGCAAGAGCGATAAAGACTTGGCGATTGATTGTCCCCTGCTTGGCAAAAAAGGGGAGCAGATCAAGGATATCGCCTACGTAAAAGTAAAAATCTTCAGCGCAGAAATGCCGAAAGATCTTATGGCCGTGCTGTTTGGTCTGGATCCTAAAAAATACAAAGGAATTATTATTGATTTGCGCGGCAACCCGGGCGGTTCGGTAAGGGCGTTGGGCGAGGCCTTGGATTACTTTTTTGAGGACATAGTTTTTAAGACAACGGAATATTACAACGGCGCAAAGGAAGAACTTCGCCACGAGAGATATAATATTGCCGTGGACGCGTCCCTGATTGTGCTGGTTGGGCCGGACCCTAACGAGACGGGGCCGCAAAATAACAGTTATTCCGCCGCAGAAGCTTTTGCCGGCATAATGCAGGATTTGCGGCGGGCGGTGATTATCGGCGAGCAACGGACTGGCGGCAAAGGGACAACTAACCTTGAAATTCCCATTCGCGACGGCAAATCCGGCGCGCTGTATTTGGCCATTGGGCTTTGGTATACTCCGTCCGGCCGTTCGGTTCAGGGAGAAGACCTTGATGGCGACGGATACGAGGATACCGGCGGAATCACGCCAGATATCGTGGTGCGCTGGAGCGACGAAGACTATGCAAAACGCAATCAAGATGCGACTTGGGACCCTATCCTGCAAAGGGCCATAGATGAATTTGCCAGATAAGTTCTTTTGCTCTCCGAGAAATCGGAGAGCTTTTTCTTGCGGCCGCTTTTTATTTCCCGGCTAGTATGCTAAATTTTCTTATACGGGTCCGCTATATGATAAACATAAAATCTTTAATCCCGAACTTCGCGCTTAATTGGTATCATTTCGCACTGGCCTTCGTCGGCGCTTTTTTATATGGATTTCCTTCGCGAAAATTAGTAGTTATCGGCGTGACCGGCACCAACGGCAAATCCACGGTGGTGGAGATGTGCCACCAGATTTTTAAAGAGGCCGGGTTCAGGGTTGCCTCGTTGTCATCGGTTCGATTTAACGTCAACGGCGAGGTCAGGCCGAATCTTTTGAAAATGACAATGCCGGGACGATTTCGCCTGCAGAAGTTTTTAAGGGATGCAGTTGCCGCGGGCTGTAAGTATGCGGTGCTGGAAGTTACTTCCGAGGGCATAAAACAACATAGGCATAAATTTATTGATTTTGACGCGGCGGTTTTTACAAATCTTACCCCGGAACACATAGAGAGCCATGGGAGTTTTGAAGCTTACAAAAAAGCCAAAGGCGAGCTTTTCAGGAGCCTTGCTGGAAAAAATAAAAACGAGCAATATGCGATAGTGAATTTAGACGACCCGAACGCCGAATATTTTTTGGGGTTTCCCGCAAATAAAATTGGCTATACATTAAATTCAGAATATACAGCCGGCGGCGTAAAGAGCATTAAAGCTGAAGAAGTAAAAAATTTCGCCGGCGGCTCGGCATTCAGCGTGGAAGGGATTGCTATGCGCGTTAAACTGCCGGGTGAGTTTAATGTTTCTAACGCGTTGGCGGCAATCGGCGCCGCTTTGTCGCAAGGCGTGGATTTTAAAACAATCGGAAAGGCCCTTGAAAATATACAATCGGTGCCGGGCAGAATGGAGGTCGTTAGCCGAGAGCCGTTTACGGTGATTGTAGATTATGCCCACACGCCAGACGCCCTTGAAAAGGTTTACTCAACCGTAAAAAATCTAGATGCTAACCGCCATACGATAAACGGTAAAATGATCTGCGTGCTTGGAGCCGCCGGCGGAGGAAGAGACAAGTGGAAGAGGCCGGAACTTGGCAAGATCGCCGCCAGGTTCTGCGACCAAATAATTCTGACGGATGAAGACCCTTACGATGAAGATCCTGTCCGAATCGTATCTCAAATAAAAGAGGGGATTGCCGTCGCTCAATTTTCGGCAGATAAGGTTTTAGAAATTCTGGATCGCCGCGAGGCGATTCGTAAAGCACTTGCGTTGGCCGCCGCCGGTGACGCTGTTATTATCACGGGTAAGGGTTCCGAACCCTGGATGTGCGTTGCCGGAGGTAAGAAAATAGCTTGGGATGACAGGATGGTGGCCGAAGAAGCGCTGAAAACAATTGTCCGTTAAGGCCGAAACTTAGGCAGTGACCTTGGGCGCCGCCTTTTTGTTTTTTAAATTTATAAAAAGTTGACACTCCTTTATATAACGGGTTAGGATAACTTGATTTTAAGTAGCACCTTTTCAATGTGGAGGAGATATGGCCATGCGGCTTATAACCGGCGGGATATATTTAGCGAAGCTCGCTATTGAGCAAAGACGGCGCGAGATAGAGCAAGAATTGCGGCGGCTGGTAAGCAAAGAAATGCGGCCGGCGCGGTCAGCTTATTGGTGGTATCAATTGTTTGCGCGCCGCATAATGCGGGACGGCGAATTGCGCGCGCAGGCGATGAGGTTTGTTGACGTTTTTCCAGCGCTGAAAAACCCGGAAGGCATAAATCGGCATATCAAAGAATACTTCGCGGCTGGCCCCCACTCTTCGTCTTTGCTGTTTCGCGGAATTGTCGGAGCGGGACGCTTTCCCGTCGCCAAACACGCAATGGCGTTAATGGCCGGAGCGGCGGTAGGGGCTATGGCGGGGCACTTTACGATTCCGGCCGAGCCCCCAAAAATTATAAAAAGCGTAAAAGATATTAGGCGGCGGGGCGCGGAATATTCTTTTGATATTCTGGGCGAACAAGTGCTTAGCGAAGAAGAAGCCGACATCTATAAACAAAAGTATCTCAAAAGCATCGGTTTATTGCGCGGTTTTAATTGTCCGGTCAATCTTTCGCTGAAGCTGTCTTCGCTTTATTCCCAATTTGATCCGTTGGCAAAAGAGGCAACCCGCAGAGAAGTTGCAAAACGACTAAAAGAGATTGCGCGGCCGGTAAAAGATAGCGGAGGGTCTTTGACGATTGACATGGAACAATTTTATCTGCGGGGCCTTATTTGGGAAATTGCAAAAGAACTTTTAAGCGAAGAAGAGTTTGCCGGCTTTGCTAATTTCGGAATTGCGCATCAGGCTTATCTTTGCGACTCGGAGATATTTCTTGAGGAAATTATTCAAGCCGCTAAAGAGCGAAGGGCTTCTTTTTGGGTGCGTTTGGTCAAAGGGGCTTACTGGGATTATGAAGCTATCGCGGCCGGTCAAAAGAATTGGCCGATACCGGTTTATACGGCGCGAGAACAAACAGACGCAAGTTTTGAACGCAATGCCGATATCGCTCTGGAAAATTATCCTCGGGTGAAAACCGCAATCGGGAGCCATAATCTTTCATCCGTGGCTTATGTTATGGCAAAACAAGAATTTCTCGGTCTGCCAAAGAACGCCGTAGAGTTTCAGACGCTGTATGGGCTTGGAACTCCGCTTATTAGGCCGCTGAAAGAAATGGGTTATCCCGTTCGGGTTTATGTTGGAACTGGAAATACACTGGAAGGCATGAGCTATCTTGCCAGGCGTCTTCTTGAAAATACGTCGCAAATGAGCTCCGCGTTTTTTGTGGAGCAGGGGAGGATAAGGCGATGACGGTTCCCGCGGGCTTTTGCCATGAGCCCCTGGCCGATTGGTCCAGAGAAGACAATATGATGAAAATGTCGGCGGCCGTTAGAAAAGACGAAAAGGAATTGAATAAAACATATCCGACCTTATACCCGCTTTTTATCGGCGGAGAGCGCGTCATAAAGACTGAGGCCATTTTTTCAAACAACCCGGCCAGTTCCGGGCGTATTATCGGTTTAATAACCAAAGCCAATGCCGCGTTGATTCACGAAGCGGCGGAGGGGGCTTATGAGGTATGGAAAAAGTTATGGCGCGGAGTTCTTTTTGCAGAAAGAGCTGACTATTTGCTGAAGGCGGCAGAAATTATGCGGGAGCGCCGCTTTGATCTGGCGTCGCTAGCCGTGTTTGAAGTCGGCAAGAATTGGCAGGAAGCCGACGCTGACGTGGCCGAAGCGATTGATTACCTGGAGTTTTATGCCAGAAGGATGCTTGAACTTGGCGAGCCAAAGATAACCGAGGAGACTCCCGGAGAGTTAAACCAGATACGTTATGTTCCACGGGGAGTGGTCGCGGTTATCGGAGTATGGAATTTTCCGTGGGCAATAAATGTCGGAATGATTTCCGCCGCCTTGGTGACTGGCAACACCGTGGTCTTCAAGCCCGCTTCTGTTTCGGCGATAATTGGCTGGCATATAGTTGATATATTCAGAAAGGCCGGCGTGCCCGACGGCGTTCTTAACCTTATAGCCGGTTCCGGTCAAGAGGCTGGAGAGGAATTAATCAAGAGTCCGAAGGTCATCGGCATTGCCGTTACCGGCTCTAAAGAAACCGGGCTTCGTATCCAGCAGCTTTGTAGCCAATATCCCTGCGAATACGGCTTTAAAGAAATCGTGGCCGGCGAGTTCGGGGGAAAGGGCAAAATTATAGTTGACAGCGACGCGGATCTGGATGAAGCCGTTCGGGAGGTAATTCGTTCGGCCTTCGGGTATTCGGGACAAAAATGTTCCGCCTGTTCGGTGGCGATCGTTACGGAAGATATTTATGATTGTTTTCTGCGACGCCTGACCGCGGCCGCAAAGAGCATCATTGTCGGCCGGCCGCAGGATCCGGGTAGCATGCTCGGCCCCCTTATTAGCAAAAAAGCGCTGGAAAAAGTGAGAGAATACGTTGAGATCGGGAAACGAGAGGCAAAAATGGTTTATTGCGGAGAAATTCCAAAGGCGTTCTCCTCGGCGGGTTATTACCATCCGCCGGTCATTTTTGCCGATGTTCCGGTTGACGCCCGCATAGCCCAAGAGGAAATTTTCGGGCCGGTTCTTTCGGTGGTTAAAGCCAAAAATTTTGACGAAGCGGTTGAATTTTTTAATCATTCCGACTACGCGCTTACCGGCGGAATATTCTCCAGGTTGCCAAGCCATGTTGCCAGGGCCGGAGAAGAATGCGGCGCGGGCAATTTCTATATTAACAGAGGGATTACGGGCGCTATGGTCGGCAGACAACCCTTCGGCGGATGGAAACACTCCGGTGTCGGATCAAAAGCCGGCAGCCGGAATTATCTTCTTAGGTTTCTATATGAGAAGATCGTTACCGAGAACTTGATGCGCAGGGGAGTTGCGCTCGCCGATTGCTAATACAAATTAAAAAAGGCGGCGAAATGCCGCCTTTTAGTTTAGATTAGACAAGTCTTTGACATTCAAAGCCCAATATCATAAAATGCGGACAGCACCTTTAGAATAAGGGGGCGGAGATGGCATTATTGGCTTGGGTGTTTTTGGGATACCTCATCGGCTCCCTTTTTATAGTCGGGGCGTTGCTGATTATTGCACGTTTGACCCGAGAAAAAGATTTAGTATACACGGTGCGCAAAATAAACGAGAAGTGAATGACGGAGGAAATAAAAATCAAGGCAGTCCTTACCGCATGCGCATCGCGGCAAGGACTCTTTTTTATACTTGTTGGACGACAATACATGGCGCCGCTTGCGCCGATTGGAAAAGAGGGCTATACTTTCAAAGTGAAACGTAAAACGAAATAAGCAACGTAGGCCCGCACCGTTTTTTATTTATGCGCCGCAAAAAACCTCCAAAGTCCATCCGTAAGTATATACGGCGGGAAAAAGCCAGGATTCGCCGGGCGAGTTTGGCAGTAGAAGAACAAAAGCGGCTTATTAATGAACTTTATAGCCGGATGGATATAACAAATCTCGCCCGTCATAAAAAATTCTTACCCCCCAAAATTACCGAAAAGCAACCCTAGCGGTTGCATTTTTTATGCAATTATGTTATACAAAGCAGTTACAGAACCTTAATTTTACAGGAGGGCAGGATGTTATATCGTTCAGTATATGCAGATGCGTTGACTCCGGTCGTACGTGAAGCTGGAGCTATTATTCTGGGGCACTTCAAGGATCCGGGCAGGGTTAGAGAAAAAACCGATAAAACAGTAGTTACTGCGGTAGATGAAATGGCTGAACGGCACATTGTTCAAGCCATTAAGCAATATTTTCCCAACCACGGCATTTTGGCTGAAGAAGGCGGCCGTATCAGTAAGGGCAAAGAGTTTTGCTGGGTTGTTGATGGCCTAGACGGTACCCGCAACTATACTTGGAACATCCCCATTTTTTCTGTTACAACAGCGCTTTTTGAAAACGGGAAACCGGTATTTGGTATTGTATACGCTCCAATAACTGGTGAAATGTTTATTGCGGAACACGGAAGTGGCGCATGGCTGGGCGATAATAGGATGACAGTTAGCGAGCAGACAAATACGGGGAAGATGCATTTTAGTTTCGGTTACGGAAAAAGTAGTCATTCTCGCGGAAAAAGCGCGAGGATATTGTCTGGGCTATCTAGTTTTATCGGGGGATATAGAATTTATGTATCTATGGCCCTAGAGCTTGCGTATGTTGCCGCAGGGCGGCTGGGCGGCGTTATCGCCACAGAAAATTCTCCCTGGGATTGCGCGGCTGGAATTCTTCTGGTCCAAGAGGCGGGCGGCATAGTTACCGATTTTAAGGGGAATCAATATACAATGGATTCCAGTGGAGATATTCTCGCTAGCACGTCGGTGTTACACCCGCAGCTGTTAGACTACATCCAGAGGCACAAACTATATATTTTGTAAAAAGAAGGGAGGTGAAAGAATGCTGCGACGGATTCGTTTCCTTTGGTTTTACACCCTTTGGAAAGTTACGCGTAAAGAACGTTTCGGCTTGATTGTAGGATACTTTGAAGGACGCAACGAGGATCGCGAGATAAACAAGGAATGGGAGAATGCAACTCTTAAAGGTTGGCCAGACTAATAAAGAAAACCGGCAAAAAGCCCAAAGGCCTCGCTTATCCGCGAGGCCCTATTTTTTAGGAGTCTTGCCCAAGGCAAGATTTTTTGTTAAAAAGTTAATATGACCATACAAGAAATCTACAAACTGGCCGTGCAAAAAGGGATTGATGCGGATTTTAGGGCGAATGAGCAAATTGAACTGATTTTGCGGCGCAGAAAAGAAAAATACGAAAAGCTTCCTGAAGCGGCTAGGGCGGAGCTTGATGAGGACAGCTTTTGGAATCCCTATTCCGATACTAGAGTTTTGCATTTAGCCGCCGATAAGCCCGTCAAAAAGGTTTTGGCCGGCATTGATATTGACGTGTCGGAACTTTTTTTAGCCAAAGAGATTGGCGGAATAGATCTTGTTATTTCGCATCATCCGCTTGGCCGGGCGTTAGCCGCTTTGCACGAGGTAATGGAATTACAGTGCGACGTATTAAACCAATATGGGGTGCCCATTAACATTGCCGAAGGATTGATGCGGGAAAGAATCTCGGAAGTCGCGCGCGGCATCAACGCGAAAAATCATCAGCGCACGGTGGACGCCGCCAAACTGCTTGGTATGAATTTAATGTGTCTTCATACCAGCTCGGACAATCTGGCCGCAAATTTTTTACGTCAGGCGGTTGAAGCCGCAAAGCCGGAGCTTTTAGGAGACCTGATGCATGTTTTGTACAAAATACCGGAATATCAGGAGGCGATGAAGTTTGCCGCGGGACCCCGTATTTTTGTCGGCTTTGAAGAAAGCCGGTGCGGCAAAATCGCCCTGACCGAACTTACCGGCGGCACCGAGGGCTCGCCAAAACTTTATGAAAAGATGGCGCAGGCAGGCATAGGCACGGTGGTTGGAATGCACGTTTCCGAAGAGCATAAAAAAGAGGCTGAAGCCGCCCACCTGAATGTAGTGATCGCGGGTCATATGTCTTCCGACTCCATCGGCATGAATTTATTTTTGGATGAGCTTGAGAAACAAGGCATTGCAATAGTGCCTTGTTCGGGGCTCATTCGCGTGTCCAGAGTCAAGTGAAAAAATATTCCTCAAAACAAGCAAAAAAAGGAAAACTGGCTTATCGCACGCCCGAGCGGTTTATTTATAGAAAATATACGAGTGTGAGTAAAGCGAAAGTCGGGACCAAAAAATTGCGCGGCTAACCGCGCAATTTTTTGGTCATATATGTTCCCGTCAGCCTATAGTTCAGTTTACGATAATAATTTCTTGTGCCCACTCCGGAAATAACGGCAATTTTGGTGAAACCGAATTCTCGACCGGCGATTTTCTCCGCCTCCGCCATCAGTTTTTTTCCGAGCCCTTTATGCTGGGGCGAAAAAGCAGCGCTTTGCAGCGGATGCAGCTGGCCGTAGGTATGGATTTCGCGGATCAGCGCGGCATTTTTTAGCGCGGGAAAAAGAGGTTTTGTTGCGGCAAAAGGAATGCGCAGACGCAGTAAACTGTACAATTTTGTCCTGTTTTTATTTTCAAAGCTTAGAAATATTTCTTTACTTTCTGACGCGTCGTAATCCTCGCGGAAAAGCCGCAATTTTTCTTTTGGATCATAATTTTCTTTCACCTCGCGACAGCGAATGCATTTGCACAGCATTCCTTCTTTTGCCATTTCGCGGGCAATCACCTGGCGCAGATTGGAAACCTTTGTCCCGCCTTCAACGATATAAGGCGATGGGATGTCGCGAAGGATCCTTTGAATGCGGCAATAATAGGGAATATGCTTTTTTGCTTCTCTCAAAATATTTACAAGTTCCGCCGCGGAGTAGCTGCGAAAACCGATGCGCTCTTTTATCCAGTACAGGGGAGCTTCTTTAACCAGGGCGCAGGGATATATTTTTAAGTGATCCGGCCGGAAGCCCGGATTATCAAATAATTCTTTGAACATCTGTATATCTTTTTTCGGCGTAGAACCAGGCAAATTCGGCATCATGTGGTAGCAGACTTTAAAGCCGGCATCTTTTAGGAGTTTCGTGGCGTTTATAACGGCATCAATGCCGTGCCCCCGCTTATTCAGCGAAAGCACATCATCGTAAACGGTTTGGACGCCCAATTCTACGTGAGTTACGCCAAGCTTTCTTAATCTGCGCGCTTCAGCCACGTTTATGCAGTCTGGCCGCGTTTCTATGTTAAGGCCTATTATGCGGTGTTTAGCGTTTTCATTTTTCTTCTGAAGAGTTCCCAATTTTTTGAGCTGGGTTGTTGCTTTCTTTCCATATTCATTGCAGGCCGCAAAGCATCTTTTTACGAACCAATGCTGATACCGTTTAGGATTATATGACCAGGTTCCTCCGATGATGCGCAAATCTATTTTGTCAGTCGGGTGGCCGTTTTCTTCAAGAGTTTTTATCCTGCTTTGAACTTGTTTGTAGGGATCGTATCGGTATTGAAGGGCGCGCATTACCGCCGGCTCGCCGTCAAGATAGCTTTTTGGGGCGCCGGATTGGGTCGGGCAATATATGCATTTTCCTCCGCATGGATATGGGCGCGTGAGCGCGGAAACAACGGCCACGCCGGAAAGCGAACGAATTTTTCTTTTGCGCAGCAAATACTCCAAGGCCGCATTCTGCCGTATTCTTTTATTCCTTTGGAGTCTGTGGTATTCTGCAAGGAGCTGCGCGTTTTGCGGACAGGAAATCCCGTATTTTTTAGCGATATCGCGCTTAATTCGCGCTAAATCAGCCGAGGTCGCAGACCGTTTATTTATAAGCTCCCGGACAATAATTTCTTGAGTTTCCATATGAAGAAAGAATACGCGGAATATATATTAGCCAAGACTAAACAGGATTATAACCTGATTGGCGAGGAATTTTCAAGGACGCGCCGGGCTCCATGGGAGGAAATAAAATTTTTGGCGGATGATTATCTTTCCGTCGGAGATAAAGTCTTGGATATTGGATGCGGTAACGGGCGATTGCTTGAGTTCTTGCTCAAAATCACCGCGGACTATACCGGAATTGATAATTCAGAAAAGCTGATTGAGGTGGCCAGGAAAAAATACCCCGCCGCCAAGTTTCAGACGGCCGACGGCTTAAAGTTGCCATTCCCCGATAATTATTTTGACATAATATACAGCATAGCTGTTTTACATCATATTCCGTCCAAGGAATTGCGTTTGCGGTTTTGCGAAGAAGCGAAAAGAGTTTTAAGGCATGGTGGGTTAATGATTCTGACCGTTTGGAAGTTCCATCAGCTAAATGATTTCGCCCGACTTTTAAAATACGCCGCGTTGAAATTAATCGGTTGCTCGCAACTGGATTTCGGAGATATTTGGGAACCCTGGGGACGAAAAACCGAAAGATATTATCACTGGTTTTCGCAGAATGAGTTAAAAAACCTCGTTTCGGGGGCGGGACTAAAAATAAGACGCATCGGCGGCGTAAAAAATAAGCGGGGGAATAGGCAGAATTATTTTTTGGTTGCGGAAAAATCGTAAGTTCAATGGATAGAACATAAGCTTTCGCCTGCCTGCCATAGCCTGTGCCCGTGGTTCAGCGGATAGAACGCCAGCCTCCGGAGCTGGAGATCGCAGGTTCGAATCCTGCCGGGCACACACTAAAAACAAGCGCGCCGTTTAAACGGCGCGCTTGTTTTTAGTGTGCAATTATATGACAAAGTCCGAACCTATTTTGAACAAAACTGATGGCGCGCTTCGCGCGCCAAACTGAACGCTCGGGCGGGCAAAAAGGAAGGGGGTTGGGGGGGGGAAGGAATTTTTGCCCGCCCTCGCTTTCGCCGCTTTTTTTTCGCCGCCGCAATTTTTCGTATTTCGCTTTGCGAAATGCGCCGCCAAGGAGTGTTGCCCTTGTCCCACCCGCCTATACGCGGGCAACGATAAGGAACTCCCTAAATTTTGTTTGCTTCTTTTATTAAAATTTGTTATCATATAACTGTATAGAATTATAGCAGAACAATTTAATGTTATCAAATTATGGAAAATAATCAAGAGAATAAACTGGGAAAAAAGATAAAGGCCTTACGACTTAAATTTGAACTTTCGCAAGACGAATTCGCTAGAAAAGCCGATATTCCCTATACAACATTAACAAAAGTTGAAACTGGCGTAATTAAAAAACCTTCAGTTTTTGTTATGGCAAAATTAGCCAAAACGCTTGGCGTTTCAATTGAAGATATAATAAAATAAAATTATGTTAGACAGCTTAATTTTGAACAAAAAATCAATAGAGAGTATTTATAAAACGATTTGTGAATTTCACGAAAAATATTTAAAGCAATTTGGTGTGAAATTGCCAAAACTTTACGCTTCCAAAGGAAAATTTACAAAAGACGCACTCGTTTTAACTTACCTTGCTTATGATTACCCGAACACGCGGAAAGTTAGCAAGGAAGAATTAACGAAATTTGTTAGAAGTTATTATCCAAACACAAATGATGTTCAGCAAGCGAGACATCTTGGTGCACAGGCTGGCTGGTGGATAGTCGCTGGTGGACGAGATAATATTGTTTTGCGAATAGAAAGAGGATCGTATCAGCTTTATACTTTAGAACAACCATATCCGGGCTTTAAGAAAGGGCACAGAATAGCAGACACAGATGACTGGGAAAAGATAAAAGAAAAATATAATTATCGTTGCGCCACTTGTGGCTCGCAGGAAAATAAACCTCATTTCCATTGGCCAGCAACGAAAACGATTTTACAAAAAGCCCATATGGACCCAAACAAACCCTTGGTTACTGGAAATATAATTCCGCAATGTCAAAAATGTAATAGAGGAGATAGAAATAGGTGGGTTTATGATGAAAAAGGCAGAGTTATAAAATTGGCAGATGCGAATTTTGTTAAAAATTTTGATAAAGATGTAAAAGAAAAGATTTATAGAATATTGTACCAAGAATTTAATGGCAGAAATCCAAATTCAAAAAAATGATCTATGAAAAATAATAAATTTATAAATAAAATTGTTTGCGCGGATACGTTAGAATTACTTCCTCAAATTGAAGAAAATTCTATTGATGTTGTTTTGACTGACCCACCATATTTTTTGGATAAACTGGATAATAATTGGGATTACGAGGAGGTTTCCAATCAAAACAATCAATACACAATAAAATCTCTTCCTGCCGGTATGAAGTTTGATAGAGAACAGGGAAAGAGATTTTATACTTGGTATTTAGATATTTCAAAAGAAATTTTTAGAATTTTGAAGCCGGGCGGATTTTTCTTCTCGTTTTCTAGCCCTCGGCTTTACCACAGAATGGCCTCTGCAATAGATGACGCAGGTTTTGAAATAAGAGACGCGTTTATGTGGCTTTATACGCAAAATCAAGCCAAAGCAATGGGTGTTGATCATTTTATTAAAAAAATGAATATAGACGAAAAAGCAAAAGAGAAAATTAAAGAAAAACTAAATGGCTGGAAAACTCCGCAAATAAAATCTTGTTTTGAACCAATCGCAATGGCTCAAAAACCAACCGACCAAACCTATCTAAATAATATGCTCAAGCACGAAGTTGGTATGTTTAACACGAATGTAAAAATTGGCGACAATATGTATCCAGCAAATGTATTTACGATTGATAGTATTAACGAATTGATAGACAGGGCTTTTCTGTTGCCGAAACCAACTAAAAAAGAAAAAGGAGAATACAATGACCATAAAACCGTTAAGCCGTTGGCTATTTGCGAGTATTTAATTAAACTTTCCGCTTTTTCAAAAAATGCTGTTGTTTTAGACCCTTTTATCGGAAGCGGAACAACTGCGGTAGCGGCGAAAAAACTCGGTAAAAATTATATCGGAATTGACGCAAATGAAAAATACGTAAAAATTTCAGAGCGAAGAATTAAGGAGTTAGAAGAAAAGCCAGATTTATTTAAAATTATTGAAAAAGAAGAAAGAAAAAAATTACAAATGGAATTACAAGTTATATAAAAATATTTAAAAAATATGACTAAAATTGATTTAATTAAAAAAATAGAAGAAAAAAGAAGTTCGAGGGTTATCACTTACCTAACAAGTGATAGGCCGGGTCCACTAAACGCAAGAATAGCAGGTGATATTATTCCTATAATAAGCCAGCAATTACGAAAGATAGGAAAAGTAGAAAATATTGACCTGTTTCTTTTCAGCCAAGGTGGCGACACTATGGTCCCTTGGAGAT
>Ga0154957_121_pt1 | contig 27895 bp, 20 predicted proteins | sample RifCSPhighO2_01_FD_105925 | JGI IMG/M metagenome (GOLD analysis project Ga0154957, IMG submission 105925) | Candidatus Wildermuthbacteria bacterium RIFCSPHIGHO2_01_FULL_47_27
GATCAGTATTTTTCGCAAAGCCAAAGGCAAAATTTAACTGGATCAATGATATCGATTCTGATCTCATAACCACCTATCGGGCGATCCAGGACCCGGTGCTGAGTGGAAAACTAATTAATTTTCTGGGAAAAGAAACTGCGACAAAAAAAAGACACGCAGAGATGAAACAAATGCCGGTTCGGGATAAATTGTCCACCGCCCTTAGATATTACTACCTAAACAGAACTTCTTATTCTGGTATTACTAACAAGCCAGCATGGGGATATAGAGAAGATAAAAGCTCCCCCCCGGCTAATTGGGGGAAAAGGATATTAGAAGCAAGAGGTGGGCTTCAAGAAACAAAAATCACCTGTTTAGATTTTGAGAGGGTAATATCTGCAGAATCTACCAATACATCTGTTTTAATATATTTAGACCCCCCTTATTACCAAGCGGATCAAAAAAGAGCATATACCCACAGCTTCTTAGGTGGAGACCATATAAGACTGGCTAAGGTGTTGAAAAAGACAAAATTTAAGTTTTTCCTTTCTTACGACGACAACCAATTTATTCGTCAGCTTTATAATGGTTTTAATTTCTATCGACTGAAATGGTTCTACAATACAGCAAATCTTAAAAACAAGAAAAGAAACCAGGGGCACGAATTGGTAATCACAAACTATAGGATCGGATCCGGAAATTTATTTGAAACTCTTTAACAAAACACTGGGGTCATTAAATCTTGCCTTTCTCGCATCAAAAAAGAATCTGGGCATTATATACTTCTCGCCCCATTCTTTGGATCGAGGATGAGAGGGTAAATCCTGCATCTTAAAAAAGATGAAATTATAATCATCCGCTGGTATACCGCGTTTCTTTGCGGTTGCCGCCGGAATAGTCCCTGGGTCTATCACTATAGTTAAAATGTCGAAGTCTGATTTTTTATAAAGACGCGTTGGTATATGACTGTGGGAGCCGAAAGTTTCGCACCCAATTTTATCGTCACGACAGAGTGATTTTGTAACACCCTTAACCTGTATACGTTTCATATCTTTTAAGACATAATCTACCTTATTGCTCGTTCTCGCACTATTCAATACTTTCGGGTGTAAAAGTTTAATTTTTAATTTACTTGCGAATTTTTCGAAATGATATTCTCGAATGGATCCCACGATGAGTTGTTGCCACATACGAAAATTCTCCGGGCTTATTAGTGATTTCACAATCTCGTAATCGGAAAACCCTATCACTTTTTCGAGCTTCGGAAACAATTTCCCTTTGTGCCTATTGGAAACGGTGGGTACCCCCGATTTAAAACGAACGCCCAATAAATCATATCTATCCAGCCATTCCGTATCCCACGGAAACGGTGTCGAGTCGGCTATATATTCTGGATATTTTAACTTTGGGTTAACCTCTCCTCGTTTAGGCATATTATTTCTTGGACATATTATTACATGCCCATTTGGATGAAGGCCCACAAAGAAATCGGCAAACTCCCTTGGTAAATATAATGCATCCGGATAGCGTTCGCTTCCGTGCGTCTTGTGCATCCTAAATTGAACGATACGGCCCTTCTCCGGACTACCCCTTATATAAAATGTTTTTAGCTGAAGTGTTTTGCCGTTCAGCTTTCTATCGTGTACCGTATCGCCCCCGATTTTCGTTATATTATAATCAGCCTCGGAAATCACTCGGTCAAACCACACTTCAAAACAATGGCCACGAAGACTTCGATAAATATGCGGACGGGTGGCCAAAAACTCGTCTAACTCCTTAATGGTTACACGGATTTGTCTCAGACGAACATTTAACTCCTTGAGTTCTGCTTTAGAAAGTTGTTCCATTACATTGAATATCTCAAAAATATACGATTCTGTCCAACGAAAAACCGCCTTTTGGGGCGGTTTTTCGTTCTGGATACGGCGCTCAGCCGGTATGCCGTAACTGGGGAGATCGCGGAACCATCGAGCGTTTCTTGACCCGTCCTGGTCACTCGATACTTCCGCCTTGCTCTGCCGGGCTTGGATTCGAACCAAGATTGACGGATTCAGAGTCCGCATTCCTACCGTTAGAAGACCCGGCAAAGGTAATTTTTTTTCACCTCAAATATTTTCGCACGGCAAGCCAGCTGGAGACGACGCCGATTCCCACACCCACCAGAAGCTGTGCGCCGAAAATCATCCAGAAGTTTGAAAGGAGATATTTAAAAGGATGGAAGCCGGCGGTGAACGCGGAAATCCGGGAGCCAATCGCGAGAGAAATAATGGCTAAAAACAAAAGCGTAATAACCACGGCGATAAATCCTATAATTGCCCCCTGTACCATAAAAGGCCCCATCAGAAAACGGCGGTCCGCGCCCACAAGATGCATCACTTTAATTTCCTGCCGCGTGCCGGAAATAGCGATGCGAACCGTGTTGAAAATTAACAGCGCCGCCATCAGGCCAAGCGCCAGGCTAACTCCCAGACCCCAGCGCGTAACTCCGGAAGTTATCTGGAAAAGACGCTCAATAACCGCCTTGTTCTGGCTGTAATCAATACTTTCAATAAAATCGCTGAACGAGCTTGCTTTAAGAAAATTAACCACCGATTCGTATTGCGGCGGCTCCCACACTTTTACGTTTAACGCCGCCAACAAAGGATTCTTGCCGACTTCGTCCAGGGATTCCATCACAGCCGGATCTTCTTTGTATTTTTCGCGGAACTGCTCCAGGGCTTCATCCGGAGATACGTATTTTACTTCTTTCACTTCGGAAAGTTTTTTAAGCTCGTCTTGGGTGGCAAAAATATTTTCTTCGGCAACGTCTTCTTTGAAATAAACGCTGACATCAATTTGATCCTGCAGGGAATGAATCGTTTGCAGCGTTAATCCCCGCAGAACAAAAAGCAAAGCAATCAGCGTCAACGTAATCACTAAAATTAAAATAGCGGCCACGCTGACGCTTTCCTGGCGGCGGATGTTTAAAAGGCTCTGCCTGAATATCCGTTTGAATGATGTTAGCGCCATATTTTGTAGTTACAAAATAAATTTGCCTTTTTGCTCGTCGCGAATGAGCTTCCCCTCCTCCAACGTTATTACGCGCCTTTTCAGAGAGTTTATCGTTTCGCGGTTGTGCGTGGCCAAAATAACCGCAGTTCCCATTTCATTTATCTTTTGAAGAAGATGAACAACATCTTTGGTGTGATACGGATCAAGATTCCCTGTCGGCTCATCGGCTAGGAGAAGTTCCGGCCGGTGAATAATCGCTCTTGCCACCGCGGCTCGCTGGTGCTCGCCCCCGGAAAGCTGGCGCGGAAAGTGATTTGCCCTTTGTTCCAAACCAACCAACTCAAGGACCTGCGGGACCTCTTCGGCTATTTCCTCATCGGATGCGCCTATAACCTCCAATATATATGCGATGTTTTCGTAAAGAGTGCGGGACGGCAATAATTTGTAGTCTTGAAACACCATTCCTATTCTGCGTCGGGCACCGGCCAGCTGATCCAAAGACAACCTGTGCACATCCTGATTGTCAAAGAAAATCTGCCCGGCGGTGGGTTTTTCCGCGCCGATAAGAAGCTTTAACAAAGTCGTCTTGCCGGCTCCGGATCTCCCCACTACCGAAACAAACTCCCCTTTTTGCACCTCAAACGATACGTCTTTCAGGGCCTGCGTTTCCGGAGGATATATTTTTGTTACATCGCGGAAAGAAATCATTTAGGTTTCCGGTTTTATGATTTTTATCTCTTCTTCTATAAAATTATCCAGCTTGCCGTCAAGGACCCCTTCAACATCCGAGGTTTCAACTTTGGTGCGCAAATCCTTTACAAGTTTATAGGGCTGAAGAATATACGACCGTATCTGGCTGCCCCATTCGGCGGAAATTGATTTGCCGCGCAGTTTGGCCTGTTCTTTTGTTTTTTCCTGAAGTTTCGTCTGGTAAATTCGGGCATAGAGCAATTGCATTGCCGTCTCGCGATTCTGCCCCTGCAATCTTTCCGACTGGCATGAAACCGTAATACCGCTTGGCAGATGCGTTATCCGTATCGCGGATTCCCTGCGGTTAACATACTGGCCGCCGGGCCCCGAAGCGCGAAAAGTATCTATTCTTAAATCCTCGGGCCGAATTTCAATTTCTTTGGCAATTTCGTCCTTGCTGAATTGCGGCAAAACTTCAACGCGCGCAAAAGAGGTATGACGGAGCTTCTGCGCGGAAAATGGAGAAATCCGCACCAAACGATGCACTCCGTTTTCGCCGCGCAAAAGACCGTATCCGTAAGGCCCCCTAACCTCCATTGTAACCGATTTTATGCCGATATATCCTTCGGGGCTTGGCTCGCCGAAAGCGGTATGAAGAACTTTTGATTTAAAACCTTTATAGGCGCAATACCGTTCATACATCCTTAACAGCATCGCCGCCCAGTCTTGCGCGTCCTGCCCGCCGGCTCCCGAATATATTGAAAGAACAGCATTGCCGCGATCGTACTTCCCCGAAAGAAAAACCTTGAATTCTTCGCGCTCAATTTTTTTTCCAGCGCTTCCGAGTTTCTCCTCAATCTCGCCCCGCAAAGCAGTGTCCTCCCCCGCCATTTTCGCCAATTCTTTCAGTTCGGCTATCTCTTTCTGTAGAACTTCTTCGTAAGCAACTTCCTCTTTCAGGCCGGCGAGTTCTTGGGTAATCTTTCTGGATTTTTCGCGATCTTGCCAAAAATTCGGCGCCGTTATCTCCCTTTCCAGCCTTTTAATTTCTTTTATCTTTTTGCCGTAGTCAAAGGCGGTCCAGCGCCCGCTGGAGCTTTAATTGCGCTTCTTCAATTCTAGCGAACAAATCCGCCATCGCTTTTTAGTTTAACACGCAGCTGGCGAAAAAACAAAGGGGGTTAAACCCTTGATTTTAGTGCATGCTCGCTTGAAAAATGGAGCCGATGGTCGGATTTGAACCGACGACCTACTGTTTACGAAACAGTTGCTCTACCGCTGAGCTACATCGGCATTTCTAACGGGGCTAGCGAAACAGCTACGCTACCACTAAGTAAGCGGGTGAGCGGAGTCGAACCGCCGTCTACTCCTTGGGAAGGAGTCATAATAGCCGTTATACGACACCCGCGGTTAATCGCCAGCCAGAGATTCTATTTTTTCCCAAATTTTACGCCAAATACTTTTTTCTTCCAGCTTTTTTTGCCCATCATCCTTTTCTTTCGGCGCAATTACCGCTACCACCTCTTCCCCCGGCTTTTTTAAATTCATCCGTTCCCGCGCCGCTTTTTCAAGATATTCTTGGGTATTGGTTTTAGCTAAACGGCTTTGCAGTTCTTCATTCTGCCGCTCAAGCTTAACAACTTCCGCCTGCAAAAGTCCAGCCTGGCCGGCAAAATCCGTTCCTCTTTTATACAGGTGCGCGTTGGAATATAGTAGAAAACCGGCAATTCCCAGCAAAAACATAATTCCCAGCGCCGGGTAAAAAACGGCTTGACGCCTCCTGCTTGTAAATCTTGCCGAGCGTGATAACATAAATTCGTGGGACAAATTAAATTACAAACCGTATGAAATCCCAAAAAATAGTAAAAATAGTCTGGATTTTCCTAGTATCGCTGGTGGCTTTAAGCATGGTGCTGTTTTTAGTCGCACCCCTGTATTAGCGATATTTTATTTTATCACTTTTTTTACCCGAGAGAAACTCCTAGGGCGCTCTAGCGCTTTTTTATTATCTCCAGAAAAACTCTTTGGGGTATCCGCACCTCCCCTCTCGCTTTTAATTCTTTTTTGCCCTTTTTCTGTTTCTCCAGAAGTTTTCTTTTGCGCGTATAGTCTCCTCCGTATAGCGGCGCGATAACGTCTTTGCCGGCAGACCTGATGGTTTCGCGGGCTATTACCTTCCCGCCCAAACATGCCTGAAGCGCCACCGAAAATTGCTGAGGCGGAATAACCTCTTTTAACTGGCGCGTCAGCGCCCTGCCCTCAAAAAACGCCTGGCTTTCGGGAACTATGCGGGAAAACGGCTCTTCTTTTTTGCCCGCAACAAGAATTTCCAGCTTTACAAGGTTGCCGGCGCGCCAATCTTTCATTTCATAATTCATGGAAGCGTACCCCTGCGTGGCTCCTTTCAGTTTGCCGTAAAAATCTTTTATCATCTCGCGCAAGGGCATTTCGTAAGCAATAATTATTTTTTCGCTAAGTGATGCGTCGTATCCCAAATGTTTTCTTTCAAGATATTTTCCGGGAAATTCTCCCAGCAGTTCGGTTATCCGCCCGAGATACGAAGAGGGAGTTAAGATTTCTATCTGCACCCAGGGCTCCTGTATCTCCTGAATATACGACCGGTCCGGCCATTCGCTCGCTGAATACACCCAACGCTCTTCTCCTTTTTTGTTGATAATTTTGTACATTACCGAGGGCGAGGAAACCACCAGCGGAACATGAAATTCGCGGCGCAGGCGCTCTGAAACTATTTCCATGTGCAGGGTACCCAGAAAACCGCAGCGGAAACCGCGCCCGAGCGCTTCCTGGCTTTCCGGCTCAAACATAAACGCCGGGTCCTGAAGCTTCAATTCCGTCAGCGCGACTTTAAGCTCGTCGTGCTGACTCGCGTCTTCGGGATAAAAGCTGGCGAAAACAACCGGTTTCGGTTCTTTGTAACCGGGCAAAGGCTGAACCTCGCGGCCGGCGGGAAAAAAAGTTATCGTATCGCCTACCCTAACGCCTCCGGGTTCCTTAATTCCGGTAGCAATGTATCCTATTTCTCCCGCGGACAATGTTTCCTGAGCCGCCAATTGCGGAATAAAATATCCAACTTCTTTCGCCTCGCCCTCTTTTTTCGTGGCCGCTAAAAATATTTTCTGCCCTTTTTTTATTTCGCCATCCGTCACACGCACATACGCCACAACTCCCTTGAATGAATCGTATTTTGAATCAAAGACAAGAGCGCGCAGTTCGGCAAGTTCACTGCAAACTGGAGCAGGAACTCTTTTAATGACAGCGTGCAGTAATTGCTCAACATTTGTTCCGTCTTTGCCGGAAATCGCAATTATGTCTTTTTCGCTCACGCTCAAAAGAGCAGCAACCTCGGCCGCGGTTTCTTGGACGCGGGCGTTCGGCAAGTCTATTTTGTTTACCGCGGGAACAATCACCAGATTCTGTTTTTTTGCCAGCTCAAGATTGGCTAAAGTCTGCGCCTGAATGCCTTTTGTGGCGTCCACAAGCAGAATTGCCCCCTCTACAGCGGCCAGCGCCCGCGAAACTTCGTAAGAAAAATCCACGTGCCCGGGAGTATCCACTAAATTAAGAATGTAAGCTTCTGAATGCAAAACATAATTCATTCTGACCGGCTGCATTTTTATTGTAATCCCCCGCTCCCGCTCTAACTCCATCATATCCAAATATTGCTCGCGCATCTTGTTTTTGGGAACGGTTCCGGTCAATTCCAAAAAACGATCCGCCAGCGTGGACTTACCGTGATCAATATGCGAAATGATTACGAAATTTCTGATATGCATTATATAGCGCAACACAGAGAACTGTTCTCTGTGTTGGAGTCATCCTGTAACCCTTAAGCTATAACCTTTCTGCTCTGTCCGGGTATCTGCCGAACAACGGAAGACCATATCGCCGCCAATTCCGGCACGCGAAGGAAATAGGCCGCAGCCAGATATGCCGCCGTTCCGGCGATAGCCGCCGCGGCAGTCTGTCCGAAAACGCCAAAAAAAGTGCGCGTGTCCAAAAAACCTGTTGCAAGATGAATCGCGAAATAAACGGCTACGCCGCAAGCAAAACCGGCAACAATAATTTTTTGGGCCGAGCGCCGTACTTCTTTCATCCGCAAGCCGCCAATCCGGACACCAAGAAATGCCATCAGCAGAATAAACTGAATTATGCCGGATAAAGATATTGCCAGCGGAAGCGCGATAATCGCGACGTCATTGATATCCGGGAGATCAAACATCCTGACGAAAATTTCCCGGAAAATATTCGGGAACGCGAAGACCCAAACAAACAAAAACGAAAACGCGATGTTTTGAATTACCGCCGCCACGCCGATATAAGCCGGGGTGCGAGTATCGTGCAGAGAAAAGAAAGCCCGCGCAAGCAATGGAACAAGGCTTGCCGCGAAAATGCCTAACGCGAAAACGCCGAGGGAGGCCGCGACAAGCCGGGTTTCCAGCCAGCCGAATTGACCAGTTCCAAGAATAAGCCGCACGATCTGCGCCCGCAATAAAAACATCAAAACGCTGACGGGAACAGCAAGAAAAAGCACCTGGCCAAAAACTGAATGGAATTGGTGTAAAAATTTTTCTTTATTGTTTTGCGCCCACGACCGGGAAAGGGCCGGAAAAACCGCCATGGCAAAAGAAATGCCAATAAGCCCTATGGGGAAATACTGAAGATTGTTGGAAAAATTGAAGACCGCGATGGAACCGGCGCCCAAAGTGGAGGCGTATGCGGTGATAAAAAACAAATTAAGCTGGTAGGCGGAGGTTCCCAAGGTGCGCGGCAGCATCAGCCGGAACATTTTGCGCAGGGAAGGATCGCGCGGCTGAAAGGCAAACTTAAAGGACCAGCCGGAATTTACCGCGGCCGGAATCTGCACGGCGAGATATAAAAACGCGCCCAGAATAACGCCGAAAGCCAATCCCTGCAAACCAAAATAAGGAACAAAAAATACGATACCTAAAATAATTCCCAAATTGTATAAAACGGGCGCCAGAGAATAAATCAAAAATTTATTGAAATAGTGCAGAACTCCGGAAAATATGCTGGCGATACCGAAAATAATCGGGCTTAGAAACATAATACGGGTAAGCAAAATGGTTATTTCTTTTTGCTCGCCCGAAAAACCCGGCGCTATAAAATACACCAATAGAGGCGTGAAAAGAGCGAGCACGACGCACAACGCTACGAGGCCGGCCGAAAAAACATCCAGCGCGTTATTTACAAACTTCCACGCGGCTGTGCTATCGTGCTGAAATATTCCGGAAAAAACCGGCAAAAACACGGCTGAAATTCCTCCGGTAATCAAAAGCGCGTAGATGAAATCCGGCACACGGAAGGCGGCGAAATAAATGTCCAGCTCCGGCCCCGCGCCGAAAGTTCCCGCCAAAAGCCGATCGCGCGCAAGGCCCAAAAGCCGGCTGGCCAGCGCGGAAACTGCCAGCAAAAAAGCGGCGAACGTCACCGTTTTTGCCTGCGAATTAAAAATTCTGCTTATTTTCGCCATTTGCGTTTAGGAATACTTTCAGCTGACAATATCTTGTATTCTATATCGCGGATTAAATAACTTCAAACAAATTAAAAACCTCGCGTTAAACGAGGTCCCATTTTTGCGCGGCCTATTCTACTCCAAGAATCTTGTATATTTTTTTTCCTTCCGGCGTAAGAACCGTTACTTCGGTTCCCTTCGGCTGATTCAGGATTGATTGCCCGAGAGGAGAATCCGAGGATATTTTTCCTTCCATGGGATTCGCTTCCTGCTCGCCCACTATATGAAATTTTTCTTTGTTGCGGCCGCTGGACACAAAAACCGTGGAACCTATCTGCACCACCCCATTGGCAGGCTCCGGTGAATATACTTTGGCCGTGCACAAAATATCCTGCAGTTCCAGAATGCGTCCCTCCACAAATGCCTGCTCCTCTTTTGCCTCCTGAAACTCGGCGTTCTCCGATATGTCGCCAAAAGAAAGCGCGCGCTCCAGCTGTTCGGCCAGCTCTTTGCGCCGCACGTTTTTCAGATGACTTAGCTCTTCCTGAAGCTTTTTTACGCCGTCCGGCGTAAGATAACCTTTGACCATATTATGACAATCATATCCGAACAAAGAACGCTGTCAAGCCCCGGTAGTAAGAACTTTTTCTAGCTATTGCATCTTGAAACGAAAAATGCTATCTAAACTACAGCACCCTGACAAAATGGCGCGTCAAAAAACGGGCGCTCCGCCAGCCAGACGGTTTCTGGCGAAAGATTCGTGGCCCTGGGTTCTTTGAAAGAATGCCAGGGAGGACGAAGGAGGAAAAACAATGGCGACACCGGTAGAACTCAACCAGGAAATCAGGCGGCTGACGGCTCTCGCCTCCGAAGTGTGCCGCTACGGCAAACGATCGTGGTCTATACTTGCTCACAAACCGCGGTTATTCCTGGTCTGCCAGAAAGCCGAACGCGGCGACTCAAACGAAGATCCTGCGACCGCATGGCTTTACTTGTGGACACATTTTGATTTTCCTGATATTCCCTTAAGCGCCGGCTATTCTTCCAAGCCGATCACTGACTACAACAAACACGCTTGCGGCGCGGGAAATCCCTTTCCAAACAGAATAGTTTATTATACATACCCGCTGAACCACACAGACAATCTGATGGCCTTTCTGACGAAAATATTCGGCAAAAACCTGACGGCCGGATACGATTCCCTGAGAATGGGGTTAAAAGCACTCTTTGAGCACATTCAAAGCGAATGCCGGCAGTGCGCTGAAGATTTTGCCAGCGGCGAGGCAACGCAGCGCTGGCATGAATACGAACGCGAGTTCGTTGAGCGAATGAACAATCAGCGAGCAATTGAAATAATGTCCGAAGTGCTTGATTCTTTCAAAAGCAGTCTCCGTATAGCAGCTATATGGAGTTCCAGCGTAAAAGCGCTGGAAAAACTTGACCTTATCCGTCAAGCCACAAAAGACCGCAAGCTTTTCGTGGAGTAAAGAACTTTTCCCCGCGCCGAAAAGCCAAAAACAAAAATCCCGATGCCCGTAAGGCATCGGGATTTTTCCTATAAATTACAGCCGTCCGCCGAAATACCAGCCCAATGTTTCATCGGCTACCGGCAAAGCCGCGGCCTGAAGGCCTTTCACGTTTTCTATGACGATGGTGATGACGATTTCTGGGTTTTCGTAAGGCGCGAAAACCGAAACCCAATTATAATAAAGATCGGACTGCGCCGAAATCTGCGCGGTTCCTGTTTTGGCCGCGGCCGCAACGGGCAAGTCGGAAAGCATTGCCGACGAACCGTATCTAACGGCATCTCTCATGCCCTCCCGGACAATTTCTAAATTTTCGGCGTCAATAAATCCTTCGCGTATTGTTTTAGGCGCAAACTCTTGCCTAATATTTCTTTTATCGTCAACTATTTTTTGCGCGAATTGCGGCTGGTACAGAGTTCCTCCGTTGGCAATCGCCGCGAAAGCATTGGCAACCTGCAGGGGCGTGGCCAGCAAATATCCTTGCCCGATTGATAAGTTGTAGGTGTCGCCGATGCGCCACACTTGGTCCGTTGGGCTATCCGAAAAATAATTTTTCTTCCATTCTGCGTCCGGCACTCTTCCTTCGGCTTCGCCCGGAATATCAATTCCCGTCTTCTGTCCCCAGCCGAAAAGCTCAAGATATTTTTTTATGCGCGGCGCGCCCAACCCCTCAAAATTGTCCGGCAGGCTTGGGTCCGAAAACTCATTTTTCTTATACCCTCCGCCGACGATATAGAAAAAGGGATTTATGGATTCGGCTATGGCCCGCTTAACATCCGTCCATCCGTGGTAGGTCCAATCTTCATAGCATTCCTTGGCTCCGGAATACACGTTTTTGAGGCATACCTCGCTCGGCGCGTAGATTCGCGTCTTTTCCGAGATTACTCCTTCCTGCAAGCCGGCCGCGGATATGAAAGGTTTTATTGTTGAGCCCGTCGGATAAAGCCCGGAAACCGGCCTAGAGAAAAGGGGGTTTAAAGAATTATTCTGCAGTTTTTCCATCTCTTGCCCGCTGATTCCTCGCGAAAAAATATTGTTGTCAAAGCTTGGAATGCTCACTTCCGCCAAAACACCGCCGCTACGGGGATCAATCGCTATCGCCGCGCCCTTCTTTGCTCCGACGGCGGCTAAAACCCTTTGCATTGATTCGGTAAGTTTTTTTTGCAAACCCGCGTCCAGCCACAAAACAAGGCCGCCGCCTAAAACCGAATGGCGCAAAATGCTTTGCCCTATTACATTTCCGCGGGCATCTTTTTCCAGCGCGCCAAGTCCCGCCTCGCCGCGCAAAATATTTTCGTAGGACTTTTCCAGTCCGGCCCTGCCGATGCTGTCCTGAAGGGCGTAGTTGGCCAATCTTTTAATTTCTTCTTCGTTGATTTTGCCGGTGTAGCCGACGATACTGGCGAAAAAAGGGCCTTCAATATAGTCCCTTACGGTATTCGGCGCCACGAAAAATCCCGGGAGCTGATTTTTCTTCTCTTCAAAGGCAAGAATTTTTTCGTGATCAAGGTTGTCGGCTACTGCCTCAACCGCAAACTTGCCCCGCAAAATTGAATCGCGCAAAGCTTCGGGATTAACCTCAAGTATGCTCGCCACATCGCGTATTTCCTTTGTTTTTTCTTGATAGTCGTCCGCCAATCTCCGTTTATCAACTATCAAGTCAAAACTCGGCTTGTTAAACACAAGCTGGGTCATATAACGATCGTATATTACGCCTCGCTCGGGAACCAGCAGCGCTCCGGCCAAAACATTTTGTTCCGCCAGTTTAACATAGGTCAAGCCGTCAATTATCTGAAGTTGCAATGAACGCGCCAGAAGTATGCCGAGCAAAACTAAAAAAAACGCTTCAAAAGCCAAAAACGCCGCCCGAGGAATCGGCGTTTCCAGTCGCCGGGTGTTTCCGCCGGAATCTCGCGCCCTTTTTTGCTCAAGCGAATCCAAAAGTATGTCCTGAAATTCAATTTCGGCCGACGGGGGCTGAACTTTTTTTCCGTTATATGGCTCTCGCCGTGGGAAACCGAACATAATGGCGCAATATAAACTTTATCGCGAAAACCAATACAAGAAACAAGAGCAGGTGCGTGCCCATGTAGCCTTCCGAGAAAACATCGGCGAAAAATCCCCCCACGAGCGCCGCGGCAAAACCCAATTTTCCCCGGGGCCGCTCGCACACTGTTATCAGAATTACAAAAAAAGCCAAAAGATATCTGTACCATTCGTAAGGCATAAGATGGGGTAAAAAACCAATCTGGAGAAGAACCAGCAGATAAGCGGCCGCCGAAACGACAATTATTTTGCGCATTAAAAATCGGTTATAACGAAAAGAAATCTGTGTTCCTCTACGGCGCCGGACTGAACAACGGACGCCTGCTGAAAGGGTTCGACGTCACTGCCTTCCGACGTTTTATTGTGGCCGACTATCAATCCCGAAGGATAGTCGTTGGCCAAAGGACGGGTAACTATCAGGCTATCGGCTTTCAGCTCTTTTTCTCTTGGAACAAGATCCAACAGCAATTTGCCGTTGCCCTCTCCGCGCACGGCTCCGGAAATATCCGTGTCATAAACGCGCGCGTTAACCGAACTGTCGGGATGCGAAAGCAGTCGGGCGGCGGAATAACTTGAATAAACTTCGCTGATAATGCCGTAAAGTATTTTTTCGGCGGAGATAACGGCCATACCATTGCGTATTCCATCTTTCGCGCCCTTATCCAAAAAGAAAATGTCGGCGGACATTCCCCGTCCGGCAACCTCAGCCATCATAAGCTTCATCGTGTCGTTGGCCTCCATATCCGCCGCCTTCCTGAGCTCGTTATTCTCTTTTTCCAGGGTCTCCATGCGGACGAGTTCGGCGCGCAAATTTTCGTTTTCTGCCGCCAAATCTTCGTTTTGTTTTTGCAGTTCAGTACGATTCAGTACGGCGCGAAAAAAATCCGATAGCCCGCTTCCGGTATTCCAAACGGTTTTTTGCAATGGACCGAAAACATTAAAAACGCCCCCCTTGATTTCCGGAGTGAAAAAGTTTAAAGCCGCGGCGAAAAAAGCAATTAACAAAAATACGGCGAGGTTTTGCCCGAGATGAAAACGCATTGCGCTTCCATTATATTACAGAAACGGCAAAAGGAAAGGTTGCCCTGCGGCAATTTTTGTGGTATAATTACTTCATGAAACGGGCAATCTGGTTTTTATGCGCGTTTCTGCTTCCCTGCGAGGCGAATAACTGGCGGCCAAAAATTCTGGAAAGCGGCCTCCTATTTTTAGTTGTCGGGGTGTTGATTTTGTTGAAGTTCTTTGATATGGCTTTTCTGCTGTATCTGCCGAAAAGCGCTTTTTTCGCCGATGTCACCAAAAATCAGCTGCTGGAACTGACAAACGAGGAAAGACAACGATTGGGCCTGCCGGCGCTTCAAAGCGACCCAGTTTTGGAAAAAGCGGCGTATCTGAAAGGACAGGACATGATGGCAAAAGGATATTTCGCGCATAACAGCCCGTCTGGAGTTACTCCGTGGTATTGGTTTCGCGCCGCCGGATATTCCTATCGCTACGCAGGAGAAAACCTGGCAATAGGTTTCGCGGACTCGCAGGAACTGCATACCGCATGGGACAACTCACCCGCGCACCGCGAAAATATACTCAACCCAAATTACAAAGAAATCGGCATAGCCGTTTTACGTGGAAATTTTGAGGGCGCGGAAACCTATGTGGTGGTCCAGCTTTTCGGCGCCCAAAAATCTCAAACCTTGACGCAAAAATCCGTTCAAGCCGCCGCGCCCAAGCCAACAATTGTCCAGCCGCCGCCCGCGCCAAATTCACAGCCGACCGTAGCCGCCGCCGAAAAAATAACAGAAATTGAGGGGGAATCCTCGTTCTCATTTAAAACGGAGGATGAGCAAACTGTAACGGAGCAACCCGCGCCGCCGACTGCTTCAACTGAAAACTCCGCCGCCTCGGAAGATATCATAAAAAACATTCCTTCCGCAGATCAGAATGTAAAGCTAACCGCATCGCCCGTTGTCAGCTTTTTAACGCGGGGTTACCCGCTTTTCGTAGAAAAAACTATCGCGTTTTTCGTAATTTTTATGATTGCCCTGCTGTTGATGTCTATTTTCGTCAGATTTGAAACACAGCATAAAGACTTAATTTCCCGCGCAATCGGCATTATAGTTTTCATGGCAATTCTTTTGTCCGCGGATAAAAGTTTTATCCTGCAACTGATACCGCATAATCTTCTGATTTAATGTGGCGAGGCAAGTGACATTCAGGGACACTCAAGGACTTTAATTACGAAATGGTTGCAGCGGCTACCTTTTCGGGATTAAGCGGGCATGGTCCGAGCGCTCAAAGTGTTGAGTGCTCGGGAGCGCAAGTCCTTGCCGTGAGTTAAGCGAGCCGGCTGGGGCGAGCGAAACGACCCTGAAGTCAGCTTGCCGAGCGAAATAACAACGTTCGTGAAAATATCTCTCCAACAAGTAATCTCCTTTTCAAAAGAGATGCGTATTATTCTCTTGATTTTTATATTTCTTTTTTCATGCGCGCTTCTTTTTTTGAATTGGGGGGTGCTTCAAGATATTTTCAACTACAAAACGATTTACGGCAACGCGTTCCAGACATTCAAGGAAACCCACTTACGAAATGCGGCCAAAACAGTGCGCGTGCCCGAAACAAATCTCGTTCCCACGGCGGAGGCCGAAACGGAACAAAATAAAGTTCTCCCGCCTCCAACAGCGCAAAATGATCAACCGCCGGCAACAAATTATCAACAAACAACCAAGCTGGACGCCCTTTTAATCCCGGGGCTTGGGGTTTCGGCTCCCTTGCTGATGGCCGAAAGCTCGCGCGAGGATTACATGCAAAAACTACTGAAAAAAGGGGTCGTGGCCTTTCCCGGATCAACCATGTCTAACGGCGGCGGCGTGGCAATAATTCTCGGGCACTCGGCTCCTCCGGGCTGGCCAAAAAGAAACTACGATTGGGTATTCAGCGATCTGAACGACTTGGAAAACGGAGATGAAATTATCATAATGCTTAACGGACGCATTCTTCGGTATGCGGTAACTAAAAAATTCTTTTTAAAGAAGGGGCAAGAAATTCCTATTGAGAATTCTTCTGCGTCAAGTTCAACCATTATTCTCCTCACTTGCTGGCCCCCAGGAGTTGATTATCAACGTATTGCGGTACAGGCGGAATTGAAGCCGTAAAACGCAACTTTAATCAAAAATTAACTTCTGAACGGCGTACTGATAACCGGTTGCCGGTTCAGCTCCGGCAAGCCGTTTTTGTGTTTCTATTACGGCGGGGTTGACAAAATTTAACGGACGTGTATAATAAGTGGTTGCGAAGCTAAACCTCCGCGGCAAGCTCTTTTAATTTCCGTCAAAAGGGAAAATGGAAAGGATGTCGGATGTCGTAGAAAACCAGCGGACGGGAAGCAAAACAAGACCAGTTCAGAAAGGACGGGAAACGAGAGATGGAAAAAATCTGGCGGACAGTATGGCGGAACCGGACAAACACCGCTTTGCTGATGCTAGCGTGGCTAGCGCTTGTGCTGATTTTATGGGGCACGATGTGCCGCAACAAAGACGAGAAAAGCGGAATGCCGCCGCAGACATCGACCACCACTACCGCCAACACCGGCGGCAATGGCCGCAATGCTCCGCATAGCAATAGCGGCGCACTCCTCGGCATTGTCCGCGACAAAAACGGCGGGGTTGTTGCGGGCGCAACGGTGCGCGCGGTGAATCGCGCCGACGCGAAGACAACCGAGATAAAGAGTGACAGCGGCGGATTATACTCAATGACTCTTCCTGAAGGCAAGTACGTTGTCGTAGCCCAAAAGCCCGGTTTTGAAGCTTCGCTCGTGGACGGCGTAACAATAGCAAGCGCCATCACGCAAAACCTGATATTAACACCTAGCGGACAGGCAAATCCGCCTCCGGGAATGAACAACCCCGAAGGGTATGTTTTTCGGAACGGAACCGCCGGGCCGCAAGATGTAAAAGTGGTTTTGGCCGCGCAAGGAACAGATCCAAAGCGGATTAAGAACGTGTCGGAGGTCGCGCTTAGCGGCGACGGCATGGCGATCCAATACCGCGACGGGCAATCCGTGGCAAGTTACCCGGGCGCATTAAACGGCGAACGAGCATGGAAGGCACAGCTTTCCGACGGAACCGCCGTTTATGTGCAGAAAAAGTGCGGCAATATTATAGTGCCGCCCTCGCCATCGGCGCCCAAAATTATATACGCAACTCCGCCCTCCCCGCCGCCTCCGCCGCAAAGACGACCTGAACCTCGCAGACCGGAGCCTGCGCCCGCGCCGCAAAGCTTTACGGTAACAATTGTTGCCGAGGCAACCGCGACCGCGAGCGCCTCATGCAACGGCACAAAGGCCGAGGCCACAGGATACGGAAGGGCCGAAGCAACAATAACGAGCCCCACCTACGACGGAGCATATAAGAAGGCTGTCAGCGAGGCGCAAAAACAGGCGCAAAAAGCGGCCACGGCGTCAGCTAAAGCCAATGTCAACGTATCGTGCGAAGCGGCTCCTTCTCCTGCGCTGCGGCCAACGCCGACACCGACAGCAAGCCCGACGCCGACTACCACACCTACGGCAATACCCACTGCAAGTCCAACGCCCACAGCGACGCCAACCGCTTCTCCAACGCCAACCGTTTCTCCGACGCCGACGGCAATGCCCAGCCCGACGCCAAGCCCAACTGCAACGCCTACGCCAACGGCTTCGCCGACACCGACACCTACGCCAACGCTTTTGGTTTCAGTAAGTCCGCAACCGAATGCGGGAAGCGCTCCGCTGGACGTTGATGTGGTCATAACGGTATCCGGAACGGCCGAAGGGCTAATCCGGTACAGACTGGACTGCACGAACGACGGTGTTTGGGAGCGGGAAATCGTTACCGACTCAACCACATGGCACGCGAACGGAATTTGCCGCTATACCATTCCGGGAGAACACACAGTCCGGGTTGAGGCGCGGCGTCCGTTTGATACGGGGCCAAGCGTGGGCGGCACGTCCACAATAATCGTTACCCAATGATGGAAGTGCGCAAGGGGGATGGATGGACAAATCCATCCATCCCCTCTTTCCCGCTGTGGGTTTGACTACGCAAATCTGCAACGGAAAGGAAAAAAGTCGCAATAGTTGTCAAAATTAAACATTATTAATTTTAACTTATTAAAAATTATGTCCAACACATACGTCTCTTATTCAACGCATCCGATAAATAAATTCGGAGCTTTTACGCTAATCGCGGCTGTTATAACAATGGCGATACCGTTCACGTTAATTCCAGCTCCACAAAGCAATACAGCCCAAGCAGCTAACCTTTTCGTTGATATTTCCGCCACCCCGTCATCGGGCCCGGCGCCATTAAACAACGTGGACCTTACGGCTACGGTATCGGGCACAGCCGCGGGACCTATAACTTATAAATTTGACTGTACCGCGGACGGAATTTACGACCAAAGCATAACAACCGAAAGCCAAACATTTACAGCGGCTGATTTATGCAACTATTCCAACCCGGGATCTTACACGGCCAAAGTTCAAGTTGAAAGGGAAAATCTCACTTTTGAAGGAACCACTGCGATTCTGGCGCTTTCTTCAGCGGATTTGTTTGTAGACTTATCGGCCGACCCGTCTTCCGGCCCGGCGCCGTTAAATAATGTAGACCTCACGGCAATAGTTTCGGGCACCGCGACCGGAAACGTCACTTATAAATTTGACTGTACTTCGGATGGAAGCTTTGAAAAAGTAATCACAACCCCTAGCACTACCTTCACCGCGGCAGATCTTTGCGGCTACTCCAGCCCTGGATCTTTCACGGCCACAGTGCAGGTTGAACGAGGAGGATTGGCTTTTCAGGGCACAACGGCTATCTTGGTGACAAATCCGCCAACCGTAACTGTCAGCCTTGTCGCGGATCCTTCTTCGGGGGTTGAACCCTTAAACGGCGTAGATCTTACGGCTAATGTTTCGGGCACGGCAACGGGACCTATCATTTACAAATTTGACTGCACTTCGGACGGAACCTTTGACAACACAACCACAACTAACAGCAATCCGTTTACCGCGACGGACTTATGCAATTATTCTGTAGCCGGCATCTTCACCGCCAAAGTGGAAATTATCAGAGGCGGCATATCGGCCCAGAGTACCACGCAGGTACAAGTAACGGAGGCCGCGAAAACTTTGCACGTAAGCATTAGCGCCGAGCCCTCCTCGGGCCACGCGCCCTTGACGGATGTTGATTTGAAAGCAACCGTTTCCGGCACCGCGACCGGCCTTATAACTTACAAGTTTGACTGTGCGGCGGATGGCTCACCCGAACTTCAAATAACAACCAGCAATACTTCGTTCACGGCAACAGACCTCTGCGATTACGAGCAAACCGGAGTATTCACGACAAGGATTTCCGTTGAGCGCGGCGGCCTGATGATAACGGGCAGCGGCAACGTAGTGGTCGGCGAACCGGCGACCTTGGCTCTTGCGGTATCAGCTAACCCATCTTTCGGACAGGGATCGCTTAACGGAGTTGACATAACCGCGTTCGTTTCGGGTTCGGCCATCGGCCCCATAACCTATGCTTTTGATTGCACGGCTGATGGCGTTTTTGAACAGATAGTAGAACTCAACACCACAAGCTTCACTGCCGTAGACCTCTGTAGTTATTCCTCGCCCGCCGTTTACACAATTAAAGCCGGCGCTAAAAGAGGAGGAGCTAAGGTAATAGGAACCACAAACGTAATAGTCAGTCCGTAAAAATAAACCATGCAAAGGCAATCATATCTATCAAGACAAAACAATAAGCCGTTGTCGCGCGCTGGAATTGGATTCATCCTGCTTTCCCAACTTATATTGCCTCTGGCGGCTTACGCCGACGCGCCCAGTCTTGACGTGACATTCAGGGCATCGCCCACTTCCGGTTCGGTACCACTCAACAACGTAGATCTCATTGCGGACGTATCCGGAACCGCTACCGGCCCAATCACTTACAAATTAGACTGTACCGCGGACGGAAGTTGGGACAAGCAAGTAACAACCAATGATACCAGCTATACCGCACAGGATTTGTGCAGTTATTCAGGTGCCGGCAATTATCTCGCGAAAATTTCCATAGGCAGGGATGGATTGTTTTTTGAGGGAACGACCGCTATCTTAGTGCAAGGCAACACCGAACTGTCTGTAACTCTTTCCACAGACCCCTCTTCTTCAACGACAGCGCCGCTAAATGACGTAGACCTGACTGCCGATGTGTCCGGAAGCGGCAGCGGAGCAATTACATATAGATTCGACTGTACGAACAACGGGACATGGGAAAGAACTTTTAGCACAAGCAACACTACCTATACCGCGGAAAACCTTTGCGATTATGAAAATCCGGGCAATTATACGGCAAAAGTAAAAGTAGAGAGAAGCGGACTTTCTTTTGAAGGGATGGCTTCCATCGCCGTCGCGCAGGGCGGCGGCCAGACAAGCGGAAACTTAAACGTATCAAAAACAGCGAGAAACGTAACCTCGGGACAAACCTCATGGCAGGATTCTATTGATGCCAAGCCAGGCGACAGACTGGAATTCCGAATTGAAGTTTCCGCTAGAAACGCAATAGTCAACAACATCATCGTATCCGACGTTGTACCCGCGCAATTAACATATGATCAGAGTTCTCTGCAGATAGGCGGACAAAATGCGAGCGGTGATATCCGCAACGGAATTTCCATAGGAAACTTAGCCGCCGGAGACTCCAAGACAATCACGTTCGCGGCAACTGTAAATTCCGCGGAAAACTTTTCTTTCGGGGTAACCCCGCTGACGAACGTTGGCCTGGCGCGCTCAAGCACGGTTTCCGCGCAGAGCGATTCGGCGACGATACGGATTCAGAAAGCCGCGGTCGCGGGAGCGGCAACTTCGGTCAGCACCGGCGTCACGGAATACCTGCTAATAATGATGCTTATTACTTTTATGATGGCTTTAATGATCTACTTTGCCTGGCAAAGATTTGAACGTTCGCCGAGTCCCGCCGCGCGAAAAACAGTCAGAGCCCTTCACTTCTGGAAATCGTTTATTCTGCCGAGATAACAAAGATAAGTTCATAACAAAACAATCCCGCATTTGCGGGATTGTTTTGTTATGTTGTGCGCACGGTAAGGGAGCGACTTACTCTCGCCCCTAAGGACTACCATCAGCCCTGGAAGATTTCACTTCCGAGTTCGGAATGGAATCGGGTGGAGCACTTCCGGCATAGCTCCCTTACCGTGCGCACAACGGGCATTTCTGCGGATATTTATCGCTAGCCAAGAAATTTTGTATGGTCGATTAGGAGCGCTCGGCTTAACGCGTTACCGCGCTTCCACCTGCGCCCTATGAGGTCATGTTCTCTGACCGACCTAAGAGTCCTAATCTTGGGGTTGGCTTCGAGCTTAGATGCTTTCAGCTCTTATCCTGGCCCGACTTAGCTACCCTGCAATGCCCTTGGCAGGACAGCAGGTACACCAGAGGTCAGTTCGTTCCGGTCCTCTCGTACTAGGAACGACTCCCCTCAAGACTCAATGCCTGCGGTAGAAAGGGACCAACCTGTCTCACGACGGTTTGAACCCAGCTCACGTACCACTTTAATTGGCGAACAGCCAAACCCTTGGGAGCTTCTCCACCCCCAGGATGTGATGAGCCGACATCGAGGTGCCGAACAGAGCCGTTGATGTGGACTCGCGGGCCCTACTAGCCTGTTATCCCCGGAGTAGCTTTTGGTTGATGATCTTCCCCTTTTCTACGACAAAGGGTCGGTTCACTAAGTTCTGCTTTCGCATCTGCGCGGCATATCCGCCTTGCAGTTAAGCCGGCTTGTGGCTTTACCCGACACGGCCGATTTCCATCCGGCCTTAGCCGACCTTATAAACGCCTCCGTTACCTTTTAGGAGGCTAGCGCCCCACTAAAACTGCCCAAGTGGCACTGTTTTCCGCCATTTCAGGCGGAGTTAGAACTAAGAATTTAAAAGACGGGTGTTTCATTGGCGGCTCCATTCGCCCCAAAAGACGAACTTCAAAGCCTACCCGCTACGCTACGCATCTAAACCCAGGGCTCAATACCACCCTACAGTAAAGCTTCCGGGGTCTTTCCGTCTAGCCGCAGGAAACCGGCATCTTTACCGGTGCTGCATTTTCACCGGGCGCCTCGTTGAGACAGTTCTCCAGTCGTTACGCCTTTCATGCGGGCCGGAACTTACCCGGCAAGGGATTACGCTACTTTAACACGATTATAGTTATCGCGGACGTTCACTGGTGCTTCGGGCAGTCAGCCATCCTCCGCTCCTTGCTCCGTTCGGAGCTACGGAATGGCAAGCTTTTCTAAAATACAGAAAAACTTGTCGTTCCGAAGCTCTTTGTGAAGCAAAGAGCGAAGGACGACCGCCGCCTTTAACATTCCAGCACTGGTCAGGCGTCAGCCCCTATACATCCTCTTACGAGTTAAGCAGGGACCTGTGTTTTTGATAAACAGTCGCCAGAGAGACTTTAGCTGCGGCCCTAACCCTCGCGGGCAGGGCAAGCTTTATTGCGAACTTACAGCTGCTTTTTTGCCGAGTTCCTTAACGAGGTTTCACCCGTTCACCTTGGCGCACTTACGCCAGCCCACCTGTGTCGGTTTGCGGTACGAATTCCGCCCATTTAACCCTAACAGTTTTTCTAGGCAACGAATTCATTGAGAACTCCCGCCGAAGCGGGATGGGAAATCCGATAATCCCTCTCAACTACTCCACTGCGTCGCTGTTTCGGAAATGAACGGAAGGGCCGGAATATTAACCGGCTGTCCATCATCCCAACCTTTCGGTTGCGGACTAAGGGTCGCCTCACCCTTCGCTGACGGTCATTGCGAAGGAAACCTTGGGCTTACGGTGGGCAGGGATTTCACCTGCCTTGTGGTTACTCATGCCAACATTCTCACTTCTCAGCGCTCCACTCCGCTTCACAACGAAGCTTCATCGCGCTGAAAACGCTCCCCTACCACTACGTTAACCGAAGTCAACATAGTCCTTATCTTCGGTACCGAGCTTAAGCCCCGGTAAATCTTCGGCGCAGAATTCCTTAGCTAGTAAGCTATTACGCACTTTTTAGAGGATAGCTGCTTCTAAGCGAACCTCCTAGCTATCTGAGGAATTCCACTTCCTTTCACACTGAGCCCGGTTTAGGGACCTTAGATGAAGATCTGGGCTGTTTCCCTTTTGACTATGGAGCTTAGCCCCCACAGTCTTACTGCCTCGTTATAAGTTCGGCGGTATTCGGAGTTTGATTGAACTACCTGACAAAAATGCCACGGTAATCCATTCAGTGCTCTACCCCCACCTAACAAAACGAAGCGCTAGCCCTAAAGCTATTTCGGGGAGAACCAGCTATTACCAAGCTCGATTAGCTTTTCACTTCTTACCACAGCTCATCCCAGAGTATTGCACGGCTCACGGGTTCGGACCTCCTTCCCGATTTCTCGGGAATTCATCCTGGCCATGGCAAGCTCGCTTGGCTTCGGGTCTTCTCGCCTAACTTAATATTGCGCGCTTTTAACGCTCGCTTTCGCTGAGCCTCCTCCCGAAACGGGATTAGACAAAGTTAGACGAGAAAGTCGTTGGCTCATTCTTCAATAGGCACGCCGTCACCATCCTTCGCTCTTTATTCCGCAAAGAGCTACGGCTTGGCAAAGCCCACGATTTTTATTCGGGGGGTTTACCGCTCCGAAGCTTTTTGCGACGCAAAAAGCGAAGGACGGCTCCGACTCCTTGTGGGTGTGACGGTTTCAGGTTCTATTTCACCGCCCTCATCGGGCTGCTTTTCACCTTTCCCTCACGGTACTGGTGCACTATCGGTGATATCGTAGTATTTAGCCTTGGCCTATAGTCCGGCCTGTTTCCCTCAAGGTTATCTTCGCCTCGAGGTACTCAAGAAAAGTATCAAGGAGCATAAAGGGATTTTTAGGTACGGGACTATTACCCTCTTTGGTACCCCTTTCCAGGGTATTTCCCCTAACCAACCTTTATCTAAATGTTCTCCCTCCGGTTCCTTCTTAATATCCCGCAACGAATAAATTCGCCGCGGAACACTAAAGAAAGCTCCAGACGATACAGTCTTACAACCCCTATCTTTTACAAAGCAAAAGATAGGTTTGGGCTGTTCCCTCTTCGCTCGCCGCTACTAAGGGAATGGTCCTTCGCCAAGGCTACGGAACCACAAGTGACTTGCAATTCCGAAGCTTTAGCGTAGGATTGTGTTTTCTTTTCCTCCGCTTACTATGATGTTTCGCTTCAGCGGGTTTGCTCCCTAAGCCCTTATGGGCCCGGGTGATTCCGTTTTACGGAACCGCGTTTACGCATTCGGAAATCTTGGGGTCAAAGGTTGCTCGCCACCTCACCCAAGCTTATCGCAGGCACGCCACGTCCTTCATCGCCTCGATATCCCAAGGCATCCACCGTCCACCCGTAATTATTTTTTCCTTGGCTAGCAATAAATATCCACATTTTTTTTGTTTCCTGTTTAAATTGTCAACGAACCCCACGAGAAATTAAAAACCGTTTTCGTCGCTCTGCTCCTCGCTGGTTTCCCACGCGGGGAGATACCCAATCTCCCCGACCCCCTCTGTGGAAAAGCGCTTTTGAAATTAAAAACCGCTTTTCCCAAGCGGCATCTCTAGGATATTAAAACCCCAGAATTATTTATTCAGCCGCATGGTTTTTCCCTAACGGAAATGGTATGAAGTTTTCTCATGGTCACTTGGTATCTTACTCGCAACAAGGGAGGCTGTCAACCCTCACCTAAAAACCAAACCCCCGCCGTTTTAGGCGGGGGTCTCTGTTAGCAAACTCCTCTTTGCGAACTCCTAATTAGTCTCCCCGCAGTTTCCTCTTAAAATCGTGCAGGATGTCAGCCGCAACCTCTTTGCCTCCCAAGCCAAACGAGAGACCTAATGAGATCACGAGGAATCCCACCACGCCGTAAACCAAGGCGCCGAACAACACATCAACGAGGTTCGGAACAATCAGCAACTGGCGCAAAATCGCAAGTATGGCAAAAATCCAAATAGCCCATTTGGCTAATGAACCCGCCACATGCGCGTATCCTATGCGCACTCCGCCCACTGCCGCCCGAACGATTTTCTCCACAATATCAACAACAACGACCGTTACGGCGAAAATCAAAACCGCAACAATCACATTGGGCAGATAGCCTAAGATATTCTGCAGAAATACGGCAAATTGCCGAAAACCGAGAATATCAACGGCGGCCAGCAGAAAAACGATTACCAGCACCCACTTAAAAATCGCACCCACAAAATCAGAAGCGTCTACCTTGATTTCCGCTTTTTCCAAAGCTTCCTTCCACCCGCCCCTATCAAACAGCTGATTAAAGTTCACCCTCTTTAAGAGCTCGGACACCAACCTGCTTACTCCAACCGCAATAATCCAGCCAACGCCGAAAATAACAAGAGCTCCAATAAATTGAGGGATAAAATTGATAAGCCCCTCCCAGAGTCTCTGGAGGGCGCTCAGGGTAACAGAATACCAGTCTAAAACTTGAGCCATAATACCGTTTACTCCAAAAGTTACTTGCGACCTTTACCCCCGCATCTTTCATGTTCTTTTACGCGGGGGCTTACCCTATTTATTAATTTTACCAATGAGAGCTAATCTAATACAAGGGTTACCCTGTGGATAACTCAAGGGGGTAAGCCTGGAACAGACTTATTGGGTCGGAAACCCCACGAAACGGTGCGGAATTGACTCCAAGTTTAATCCTGCTACAATATAATTGATTGTAATCCAAAGAGGTGATTCTGGTGAAGATAGAGGATATCCGCGCTCGCCTGCTCCTTGATATTGAAAAACTTCGGAGTCCGGAAGGATATCTTAAGGCCGGTTATCCAAATTATCACAGTCTTTTCGGTAGAGATTCGCTGCTTTCTTCTTGGCAGACTTTATCTATTGACCCCGGCATTGCCAAGGCTACACTTTGTACGTTAGCCGCTCTCCAGGCAAAAACTGCAGACGCAGTGAAAGACGCGGCGGTAGGCGCAATCCTCCATGAATTGCGTTCTCCGGAAGAACAGCAGAAAATTCCGCATTGGAGATGGCCATATTATGGCTCTATAGACGCGACCCCGCTCTTCCTGATGGTAGCCGAAAAGTATCTCACGGTAACTGGCGATACAAAAACGCTCTACGAAATATGGCCTATGATAACTCTGGGGGTATGGTGGCACCTAAATAATGCCAGCAGAAATCCCTACGGTTTTCTTACCTATCAGCGCCAAAACCCCAACGGGCTTTTCCATCAGGCGTGGAAAGATTCCATGACCGACCATCTCAAAATTACTCCGCCGGTCGCAATTGTTGAAGTGCAGGGATACGCGTATTGCGCTATGCAAGCCTATCTTTCTATGCACCGTCTTCTTTTGGGAGAAAAAATCCCTGTTTTATATTCAAGAGAAATTGAACATCTCCTGCAAGCTTTGCGTGGAAATCTCATCTTTCAGTTCTGGAGGGAAGATGAAGAGTATTTTGCGCTAGCACTAGACGGCGAGGGCCGCCAACGCAAAGCCGTCACAAGCAACGTTGGGCATCTTTTATTGTGCGGAGACTTATTGGAAAAAAGGCAAGCGGAGGCGATTGTCCGGAGGCTTTTCCAAAAAGATATGTGGACCTGCGGCGGGATCAGAACGCTTTCTGAATCTGATCCGGATTTTGACCCCTTCAGCTACCACCTTGGGTCGGTATGGCCACACGACAATTGGATGATCTATAAAGGATTGCTTGCGTGGGGATTTATCAAAGAGGCTGATGCCTTAAGGAAAGCTCTTCTTAGGGCTTGGCGCGCGCTTGGCTGCATTCCGGAAGTTTACGCAGTCAGCTCCGAAGAAAAGAAGGGGCAAAAAATCCTTCCCTTGCGAAACATCTCCCAACTGCAACGGCATCTGCGAAAGCTTGGAAAACGACACCTCGTAACAGTGGATGCGAATCCCCTGCAGGCATGGGCAACTGGCGCTTTGCTGAATATGCTCTCTGAAAAATAAAACCCGCCGTTTTAGGCGGGTTTTGCATTTTATAATTTAGAGCGCGGCGGAGGTCGGACCTCCACCGCGGCTAGCTTCGTGATAATCTTCACAGAGAATTTACGGCCGCTAGACAGAAAACCTGAAAAAACACACGTCGCCGTCCTGCATGATATATTCCTTGCCTTCAATGCGCCAGAGGCCTTTGGCTTTTAATGTGGCTTCCCCGCCGAGCTCAATAAAATCTTTCCAGTTCCCTATTTCGGCGCGGATGAATCCGCGCTCAAAATCCGTGTGAATTACGCCGGCGGCCTGCGGAGCCAGCGTACCCTGCTTGATAGTCCACGCGCGCGTTTCGGTGGGGCCGGACGTGAAAAAAGTTATCAATCCCAGCAATGAATATCCGGCGCGAATCAGCCGGTCCAGGCCGTTTTCTTCGAGGCCGAATTCCTGCATATATTGTCTTGCCTCGTCTTCCGGCAGTTCCGTTAACTCGGCTTCCACTTTCGCATTAATTGCTATCGCCGTCGCGCCCGGCGGAATATATTGCGAAATATCCGCGGCGGCATCGTCCACGTTAAAAACATACATCACCGGTTTAATGGTAAGCAAATTCAAATCGCGCAGCTGCAGTTTTTCTTCTTCTGTTAAATTTAGCGCGCGGGCAGCCGTGCCCTGATTGAAGGCCGCCCCCACGCGCTCAAGCAAAGCGATATAGAACTTGGTCGCGGCGTCCGCTTGGCCCGCGCGCACTTTGGGAACCGCACTTTCCAAACGTTTTTCAACTGTCGCCTTGTCGGCAAGTATAAGTTCGTATTCAATTATTTCCGTATCGTCCGAAGGATTCACCGCGCCATGAACGTGCGTAACATTGGGGTCGGCAAACACGCGCACCACGTGCACGATTGCGTCCACTTCTCGTATGTGCCCCAAAAAAGCGTTGCCCAATCCCTCGCCTTGCGAAGCTCCCCTTACCAATCCAGCTATATCAACAAACTCAATGATTGTCGGCACAACTTTCGCCGACTTTGAAACTTCAGCCAGTTTATTCAGCCGTTCGTCCGGCACCGGAACAATTCCTTTGTTCGGATCTATGGTCGCGAAAGGATAGCTCGCGATAAGCACCTGTTTTCTGGTGAGCGCCTGAAATAACGTTGATTTGCCGGCGTTTGGCA
>Ga0154957_119_pt1 | contig 18128 bp, 21 predicted proteins | sample RifCSPhighO2_01_FD_105925 | JGI IMG/M metagenome (GOLD analysis project Ga0154957, IMG submission 105925) | Candidatus Wildermuthbacteria bacterium RIFCSPHIGHO2_01_FULL_47_27
GCGCTGGCTTTCGTATGGCTTATCCTTTTTTGGCGGAAAAATATCGCAATAAAGAAAAACGCCCTTATTTGGGCGGCATTTCTTCTGATACTCCCGCTTGCAACCTACATCGTTATTTTTGCCCTCCATATCGCCCTGCTACCCAATCCCTGCGTAAAAAATTGCGGGGCGATGCTGGAAACATTTTCAAAATCTCCTCCGGAGGCCCGCATACTTATGAATGAGAATGTCTACGGCAATGTTTTAGAGAGGATAGCCGGCCAAAACATCTGGATAATATCCGGAACCGTTGGAAGTTCAGATAAAAATTTCTATTACGCATCGCCATGGTACAGCTGGCCGTTCATGGTTAGGCCCATCCCGTACCATCAAGTTCAAATAGATGAAACCCATATTTCTAATATATACTTGCTGGGCAATCCCGTTGTCTGGTTGTTCGGTTTTCTCGGCATACTTGGAACCATTTATTTTTTGGTAAAACGTTTCCTCTTCGGTTACCGCATTGTCTTGCCGAAAGTTTTTGATTCGCCTCCCCTTTTTTATCTGTTTGCCGCTTATTTAATATTTTTTCTTCCTTTCGCGTCTATAGCAAAGGACACTATGCTTTATCACTATTTACCGGCGCTGTTGTTTTCAATTGTCATTTTCTCGGTATCGGCAGATGGTATCTTGTCCTCCTTCGCGGCAAAAAAAGCAAATATCATCTTGGCCGGAATACTATTCCTCGCGCTAATGGGCTTCTTATATTTCGCTCCGCTTACTTACGGTATTCCCCTCGCCAACGGCAAGTTTTTGTCCAGATTGTGGCTTCCGACTTGGAATTACTAAATACTTAAATTAGGCGCCCCGCGCCATTCGCAATGTGTCCCCGGCAGGATTTGAACCTGCAACCCTTGCGGGACGGCGTCCTAAGCGCCGCGCGTATGCCAGTTCCGCCACGGGGACATATTTTTAAAAAGATGGCCGACGCGCCCGCCTCGTACCAAGCTATGCTTTGGTGCGGGGTCTACCGTTTCGCCGCCCCGACAAACCGCATAAACTTTGGGTATTTTAAACCCTGTTCGCCAATAAAACAATCCCCCGTTATCCCGAAAGGATAACGGGGAAGGTGAAATCCGATCAATGCTATCCGCTTAAAAAGCGCCGCCTCCGCCGCCAGCGCCGAGTACGCTTTTCGCAACCGTCACTATTCCTTTCGCCGCCACAGCCACTATAACACCGATGGCCGCGTAAAGCAATTTCTGCCTAGCCTCCTGCACCGCGGTCGCGTTACCGCCGGCAGTTACAAACTGGAACGCGGCCAAAAGGATGAAAACCACCGCCACAACCAGCAAAATGGAAAAAATCCAGTTGGTTATTACCCCAATGGTGCCAAGCAAGGCGTCAATAGTCTGCGGTCCTTCAGGAACCGTTGTGACTGCGCCAAAAGCCACTGCCGGCAGGGCAAACAAGCCAAACATTAAGAACGCTGATAAAACTTTTTTCATAAAATGATGCTTATTTTAGACTAACCGACCTTTTTTCACAAAATGATGCCGACATTTTCCATTATTATATCTATTATGCTCTACTAAAATAAACTCCTTATCATCGTAATCAGCCCCTTACTTATTAATATCACAAAAAGCCCTGCTACGGTATAGATCATAATGTCTTTCGCCCTTTGTATGTTGAGCCGGTCGCCCCCGGAAGTTACGAACACGAACCCGGCAACGATAATCATAATCGGCGCCACCGCCAAAGCAATGTTAAAGATAAAGTTTATAATCCCTTCCACCAATTCGTTGAAGTCATTAGCGCGCAAAGGGTTCGGAATCTCTACCCCCTGAACCGCGGCAATCGGCGCCAAAAGCAAAGTATTGGCCAGCAAAAGCAAAAGTATGCCCTTCTTTATCCGCGATTCTTCTGTTGGATTTATTTTTGTCATTTTGCCAAACAAGCACTTAGGGTTTATGCCCATAACGCCATTATACCACTTTTATGAATTAGCGGTAGCCGATTAAAATCTATAGCGCTAAATACACACCGCCGACGCAACCTTGTCGTCGGAATCAAGACGCATAATCCTAACTCCCTGCGTTGCCCTGCCCAATTTTGCTATTGAACCGATTTTTGTACGTATAACCTGTCCCTTGCGGGAAATAACGATTAAATCCTCCTCTGCCCCTCCGAGAACGCGCGACGCCACCAAATCCCCGGTTTTTTGGGTAACCTGCGCGGCTTTGATGCCCGAACCTCCCCTACCCTGCAGACGATATTCTTTAATTTCCGTCCTTTTGCCGTAACCATTGTTGGTAACCACCAGCAAATAGTTCGCGCCTTTCGCTTCCGGCTTCTGGTTTTTCGTGATTATATCCATACCAACCACCTCGTCCCCCTTTTTAAGGCGAACGCCGGTCACCCCGGCCGCGGTCCTGCCCATCGGCCTGACCTGTTTTTCCGAGAACCTGATGCTTTGTCCTTTTTTTGTGACCAGAATAATTTCGTCCTCTCCCGTGGTTTTCCCCACATGCGACACAAGATCGTCTTTTTTTAGAGTAATCGCGATTAAACCTGATTTTCTGATGTTGTCAAAATCTTTGAGCTCCGTCTTTTTTATGACCCCATTCTTGGTGACCAAAAGAATATATTTCGCGCTTGCCGCGTCTTCTTTGCCGAGAGGCATAATTGACAGCACTTTTTCCTGAGGAGAAATTTCAAGAAAATTAAGCAGGCCCCGTCCTTTGGCCACGCGACTGCCCTCGGGAATTTCGTAAGCCTGACAGCGGAACACTTTACCCGAATCCGTGAAGAAAAGCAGAGAATCATGCGTCATCGCGGACAAGAAATGCTCAATCAAATCGTCGCCCACTGTTTTCATACCCACCATTCCTTTGCCGCCGCGTTTTTGCATTTTATAGGTGCCCGGATTCAATCTTTTAATATACCCGCCGTGGGTCAGGGTAATTAACGTTTCCTCCTGCGGAATTAGATCTTCTTCGGCGATCTCGCCCACTTTCTGCGCCAGCACCTTGGTCCTTCTTTCGTCGCCGAATTTTTCCTTTATTTCCTGCAATTCTTTTTTCATAACCTGCTTTATTTTTTCCGTATTCTTTAAAATTGCGGCCAGCTCACGTATTTTAATCATGGTGTCGCGCAGTTCCTGCTCTATTTTCTGCCGCTCAAGTTTGGCCAGCGCGGAAAGCTTTGTTTCCAAAATGGCGTTGGCCTGAATCTGCGTCAGCTTGAAACGTTTCATCAGGTTTTTCTGCGCGTCGTCGCGGCTGGCCGAACTCTTGATTGTTTTGATTACCGCGTCAATTTTTGCAAGGCATTTATGCAGTCCCTCTAAAATGTGCGCGCGGTCTTTGGCCCGTTCCAAGTCGTATTTCACGCGCCGCACGATTACTTCTCTCCGGTGCTCAAGATAATAGTGCAGAAGTTCTGGCAGAGACAAAAGCCGCGGCTGAATGCCTTCCACCAAAGCAATCGTATTCAGGTGAAAAGTTTTTTGAAGGTCGCTGAATTTGTAAAGCCGGTTAAGGATTTTCTGAGGATAGGCGTCCCGCTGAAGATCAATAACGATGCGCATGCCTTCTTTGTCCGACTCGTCCCTGATGTCTTTCACGCCGTCAATCTTTTTCTCTTGAACTAAATTGGCAAACTGTTCAATAAGCGAAGATTTAAGCACCTGGAACGGAATCTCGCTAATCACAATCTGGATCCTAGCGCCCTTTTCGCCCTCAATAATTTCCACCTTACCCCTGATCAATATGGGGCCCTTTCCCTGTGAATAGGCTTCTATTATGGCCTGGCGGTCATAAATCGTGCCGCCCGTCGGGAAATCGGGGCCTTTAATAAACTGGAAAAGATCTTCAGTCGCGGCCTTGGGATGATCAAGAAAATAGACCAAAGCGTCCGTCAGTTCGGAAAGGTTATGCGGCGGAATGTTCGTGGCCATACCCACGGCAATGCCCAAAGATCCGTTTAACAAAAGCTGGGGCACCGGCGAGGGTAAAACCATGGGCTCTTTTCTCGTGCCGTCGTAGTTATCCGCAAAATCAACGGTGTCGCGTCCGATGTCGCGCAGCATTTCTTCGCCAATGCGCGAAAGGCGGCATTCGGTGTAGCGCATCGCGGCCGGAGGATCTCCGTCAATTGAACCGAAATTTCCCTGGCCCTCCACCAAAGGATAACGCAATGAGAAATCCTGCGCCATGCGCGCCAAAGAATCATATAAGGCCTGATCTCCGTGCGGATGATAACGACCCAAGGTTGAACCGACCACGGTCGCCGATTTGCGGTATTTAGCCCCGTGCGTCAACCCTTCCTCCTGCATCGCGAATAAAATACGGCGATGCACTGGTTTTAAGCCGTCGCGGGCGTCAGGCAAAGCGCGGGACACTATCACCGACATCGCGTAATCAATGTAGGATTCCCGCATCTCTTCAACGATATCCCGGGGTTTGATATATCCCAACTCCGCCTTGTCTTTATTGCCGGGGTTTTTATTTTTATCCGCTTCTTTTGGCATTTTTATCGTTTATTCCGGCGCTGTTTCACTGCCGCCGACTTCCGGAAGCGGAGGCAGGTTTAATCCAGGAAATTCGGCGCTTTCCCATAAATTTTTTCCTTGAAACTGATTTATCCGTTTTTGGGCCGCATTCCACCACCACAAAGACAATAGAAGGGCGGATAAAACCATAACGAGCCAAAAAACAAGCTTTTTGGCTCGCGGCGGCCGATTTTTAGGTTTTTGAACGGCGCCCATTGAGAATTATTGAGAATTAAGGCTTTAACAGCATAACCTTTGTTTCTTCCTGCGGCAGATCTTTCTTTTTTATCAGGAGTTTCTGCTGTGGTTCTACGGATTTGACTCCCATTTCTTTGAGAAATTTATCAACCCCGTCAAGTTTAACCTTAAGACCCGGAATGGCGTAATGCATGGGAATTACTATACGCGGCTCTATTTGGGCGATTATCTTCACGGCATCCGAAGCCGTAATGGTATAAACGCCGCCAACGGGAATCATTAAAATGTCCGCCTCGCCTATCCGCTCCAGTTGGTTCTCGGTTAATTCTTTTTGTCCCAAATCGCCGAGATGGCACAAGCGCATATCTTCCGCCTCTATCGCGTATATTGTGTTGCCTCCCCGTTCGCCTCCGTTGGCATTGTCGTGCCAAGACGGTATTCCTTCAACAAAAATTTCCCTCGTTTCATATTCGCCGGGGCCTTCTATTAAAAACGGGGACCCGCCCATTCCTTTTTTGTTGTTATGATCGGAATGATCATGCGTAACCAGCACCACATCCGCGGCTGATATTTTGGGAAGCCGCAAACCGATCTCCTCTGAAAAGGGATCTATTATAAGCGACGTCTGCTCACCTTTTTGCCTTAAGACCTGCACCTGAAAACAGGATTGTCCGTGCCAAACTATATGCATATGTTTTTGGTAATCAAAAACTTACTGTCTAAATCTTATCATATTTTTGCAAGCCAGCCAAACACTTGCCCTTACTTTGGTTTCCTGATATATTGCTAAATATGAAAAACGTTATTGAGCAAAACAGTCTTTCCTACCTGTTAAGGCCTCCCAAGGTCGGAGAAATCATGGAGGGGACAGTCGCCGGGCAGGGACGATCCGCGCTGTATATTGACTTGGGCCCGTGGGGAACCGGCATTGTTTTCGGCCGCGAGTTCCATGCCGCGCGCGACTTAATTAAAGGACTCAAAAAAGATGAGCGCATTTTCGGCAAAATCGTGGAGATAGAAAACGATGACGGATATATTGAGCTTTCGCTTCAGGCAGCCGGGAAAGAACTTACCTGGGAAACACTTCGCGGCGCGAAAGAAAATAGAAGCCCGATAAAAGTAAGGGTTCTTGGCGCGAACAAAGGCGGCCTGCTAGCCGAAGTTTCGGGCATCCAGGCATTTTTGCCGGCGTCTCAGCTGTCGGCGGAGCACTACCCCCGCGTGGAGAACGCCGACCAGTCGCAAATTCTTCACGAACTGCAAAAATTCGTCGGGCAGGAACTGGAGGTGCACATTCTTGATCTTGACCCAAGGGAAGAAAAACTGATTTTGTCCGAAAAAATAAAAGAGGCCGAAAAAATAAAAGATTTGTTGTCCGCCTATCAAGTCGGGGACGTCGTGGACGGCGAGGTAAGCGGTATTGTGGACTTCGGCGCGTTTATAAGGTTTTCGCCGCCTCAAGACCCTCAAAATGAAGACGCGAAAAAAGAAAGTCTGGTCGCCGCAGAAGGCAACACAGCCTCTATTGAGGGACTCTGCCATATTTCGGAACTGGACTGGAAAATTGTGGGACATCCGAGAGAAATCCTTAAAATAGACCAAAAAATAAAAGCCAAAATCATAAAAATAGAGGGCGATCGCGTTTTTCTGTCGTTAAAAGCTCTTAAAACGGATCCTTGGGCGGAAATTGAAACGCAACACAATAAGGGCGACTTCGTGCGTGGAAAAGTCACGAAATTAAATCCTTTCGGCGCGTTTGTGGAAATAGCTCCGGGGATTCAGGGTCTTTGTCACATATCCGAATTCGGCACGAAAGAAAAAATGGAAGAAGCGCTATCGTTGGGCCAAGAATACGAATTTGAAATTTTGCAGATAGACCCGAAAGAACACAAAATGGCGCTGAAACCTCCGCAAGCGACATAGGGGGGTTGACACAAATTAAATAATATGATAAGATGGAGCGTCAAGTATCTGCTTGGCGCTTCTGTTCATTTCACTATTCAAAAGTCAAAAAGGAGGGACGAAACCAATGAGGGTATACATACACGGACACATAGAAATCGCGCAGGCACTTCACGATGCGGCGGCGGCGGACCCGGAACATATCCGGATCATGCCAACAGGAGACAGGACAATTATCTATCCCATTAAGGCGCTAGACCAGTGGGGCAGGCCCCGCCTTCTCATTCCCGATGCGGTCCCAAGCCACATCCGGGCCGCCCTCCGCCAAACAGATTGTTGGCGAATCTCCGTCCACGCAGTAGGAGACGGAGAAGTCCAGGTCAGACGCAACGGCTGTTTGATCAGTCCGGGCATCACGACCACAACCAAAGCCAGCGAGGCCCGGTTGCGCAAATACTTTGGCGCAGCCGGCGAGTTGTCCGTCGTCTTTCAAAGGGACATTGACGGACAACTGGTCCATTGGCACCCGGTTGTGCTATTGAATCGGCGCACCGGAGATTGGTACATTGACCCACGCATCAGATCAGTAGGAACACCAGCGGAACTCATGGTTTTCATTCCGGCCGCCGATGGAAACACCGGTAGTATGGCCGACTACGAGCTTTTTCAGCAAGAAAAAGAAAAGACGCGCGTAGGCGCATAGGAGGTTATACGGTGGCCAAGAGATATCGCCCTGCGACCGGAGAAGAGCTTGATGCCCTACAGATCAGATTTAGCGCAGGTGGCAAGAAGTCACGCCGTCGCAGGATGCGCGAGGAAGAGCAACAGGACTACCAATCCCCCGGACAACAGAATAGCCGACAACCGAATACAGCAGCGGCAAACATCGTCACAGCACAGGTACCACCCATATCCGGCAATATACGGAAGGAGGAACGAATGACCGACGACAAGGCCCAACTAACCCGGTCCCAGACCGCACACGCAGCTCCCCAAGCTCCCGCCCGAGTACAGCCTCTATACTGCCCCATCTGTCCTCCGGACAAAACCCCGAACACCAGGCGCAAGCCAACAGACATCGTCTGCGGCGATTGCTACAGGCGATACGCGGATGAGGCCGCAATCGCGCTTGCCCGTGGAGGGTTCATCACCCTCTTTGAGTGGGTCGCGGCAAAGGCCGCGACGATGCTCCCGGAGCTGGAGGAGCAGTCCGGCGAGGCCCAGGCAGATGTTCGCCTTCTCAAGGCGAACATCAACGCCGAGGCCGCGGCGCGGCTAAGGCAGAACAGCGGCGGCCGGAACATTCCACCCGAGATCTGGAGGCCGGCCCTCCAAGAGCTTACCCAAACGCTCTGGAGGGAACGCGGCGGCAACGGCAAGTTTGCCAGGATGAAAACCCTGGAAGCGAGGATCGCTCTGATGCAGAGCATTCTCGCGAAGGCCGCCGAAGCGCCTGCCGCGCCGCCTGCCGGTGCAACGAACCCGGAGACGCCTGCCGCGCCAGTGACAGCTGTAACGGACCCTGAGCCGCCCGCCGTACCCACGCCGAAGCGTGTCCGGCGGAACACAGCCAAGGCGACCGCGGATCCCGCAGCCTCGACAACTAAATAGGATAAGCACCCCCTCCGCGAAAGCCCCGTTGGGAAAACCCAACGGGGCTTTTATAATAATACTGGCGAATGCTACAATGCCCTTGATGGCACGACGGCAAAATAACAAAATCATTATCGCCCTCGGCGGATCAATAATTATGTCCGCCAAAGGAGAGATAAATATATTTTTTTTAAAAAAATTCAGAAAGTTTATCTTGGGGTTCGTAAAACAGCGCAGGCATTTTGTCGTAGTAACCGGCGGCGGAACAACAGCCAGGGCCTACCAGAAAGCCGCAAGGAAAATAGCGCGCCTTTCACACGAAGACATGGATTGGCTGGGCATTCACGCCACAAGAATAAACGCCCACCTCCTGCGCACCATATTTCGCGACAAGGCCTATCCCACGATTCTAGATGACCCCCACAAACCCGTTAAAACAACCCGGCCAATAATCATCGCTGCGGGCTGGCGGCCGGGCTGGTCAACAGACTATATCGCTGTTTTGCTGGCAAAAAGATTTAAGGTCAAACAAATTATAGATGCGGGGAATATCCCTTTTGTCTTCACCAAAGACCATAAAAAATACAAGAACGCGAAACCCATTAAGAGCATTACCTGGCAAAAATATCAGAAACTTATAGATTCCTCTTGGACGCCTGGCATGCCTGCCCCCATTGATCCCATAGCGGCAAAAGAGGCAAGGCGCTCAAATATTAACGCCGTAATAATTGACGGAAAAAATCTGAAAAATTTCAGAAAGGTCCTGCTGGAACAGCGATATGTCGGGACTTTCATCGGTAACGGCCAAACTCGCCTTCGCCTCGCCTCCGCTAAAGCTTCGGCGGACAGGCAAGACTATGGCGAAGCGAAAAAAGTTGAAATTTTTTAAAGTCCGTGCTAAAATGTCGGGTATGCCCATGCTAAAAAAACCCAGCGCAAATTTGGCTAAAAATTTTTTATTTGCCCTTCTTTTGCTTGTTTTTATTTCAACCGTTTTTTCGATGTTCCCCTCCCCCGCCAAAACGCGGGAAATCTCGCTGACCGAATTGGCGCAAGACGTCAACCGGGAAAAAATACAAAAAATAGAAGCGGAGGGCAACGCCGTAAAAATTGTTTACCGCGACGGTTCTCTGGCGCGCGCCACGAAAGAAATGGAAGCGTCTCTTTCGGACTCCATGCTTAACTACGGCGCCGAAAAAGAAAAACTAATCCTGGTTGACGTTAAAACTAAAGAGGACCGCGGCCTGCTCTTTTGGCTGGGGCCGGTTTCGCTGTTCTTATTCCCCCTGCTGTTCCTCGGCTTATTTTTCTGGATGATTTTCCGGCAGGCAAAAATCGGAGCCATGCAGGCGTTTAATTTCGGCAGGGCGGGAGCGCGCCTCTTCGGAGCCGAAGGCCATCCAAAAGAAAAAATTAATTTCAAGGACGTCGCGGGGCAGGAAGAAGCGAAACAAGAATTGCAGGAAGTGGTGGATTTTTTGAAAAATCCGCAAAAATTCCTGAAAATAGGCGCCCGCATCCCGCGCGGAGTCCTGTTGATGGGTCCGTCGGGCGTGGGCAAAACTCTTTTGGCTAGGGCGGTCGCCGGAGAAGCTAATGTGCCCTTCTTCCATATTTCAGGGTCGGAGTTCGTGGAAATGTTCGTCGGCGTGGGAGCCGCGCGCGTCCGAGATCTTTTCTTTACCGCAAAGAAGTCGGCGCCCGCCATAGTGTTCATTGACGAGCTTGACGCCGTGGGCAGGCACCGAGGAGCGGGTCTGGGCGGCGGCCACGACGAGAGAGAACAAACCCTGAACCAAATTTTGGTGGAGATGGATGGTTTTGACCGCGACACGAACATCATTGTTATGGCGGCAACGAACAGGCCGGACATTCTGGACCCCGCGCTTTTAAGGCCGGGCAGATTTGACCGCAAAGTCATACTTGACCTTCCCGACGTGAACGGCAGAGAAGAAGTGCTTAAAATTCACGCGCAGGGCAAACCCTTGGCGCCGGATACCGATCTGCGGGAAATCGCGGAAAGAACGCCGGGATTTTCCGGCGCCGATATCGCCAATGTTATGAATGAAGGCGCCATTCTGGCCGCGAGGCGCAATAAACATCAGGTACATCAGGCAGAATTGCTGGAAGCTATTGAAAAAGTCCTTTTGGGCCCGGAAAGGCGAAGCCATATGCTGTCCAAAAACGAGAAGGAAATCGCCGCTTACCACGAAGCCGGACACGCCTTAGTCGCAGCCAGCCTGCCAGACGCCGAGCCGGTGCGTAAAATATCCATTGTAGCGCGCGGTCCTGCCGCGGGATATACCCTACAGCTCCCGACCGAAGACCGGCGCTTAAAATCTCGTGCGAATTTCTTTGATGACCTAGCCGTGCTTCTTGGAGGATGGTCCGCGGAAAAAATAGTTTTTGGCGACATTACCACTGGAGCTTCAAGCGACCTTGAAAAGGCTTCGGATATCGCGCGGCGCATAATAAAAGAATACGGCATGTCGGATAAGCTCGGGCCAGTTGTGTTTGGAGAAAAAGAAGAGTTGGTTTTCCTGGGAAAGGAAATCGGAGAACAAAGAAATTATTCCGAAAAAACGGCGGAAACAATAGATAAAGAAGTAAGCCGCCTAATAGAAAATGCGCGCGCCACCGCGGAAAAAACAATAAAACGGAGAAGGAAACTGTTAAAAAAGATAGCAGAGGTCTTGATGGAGAAAGAAACCATAGAAAGAGCCGAATTTGAAAAAATCGTAGGGAAAAAAGTGCGCGCGTAAGGAGAGCGCCTGTAGCTCAGTGGCAGAGCACCGCCCTTATAAGGCGGCCGCCGCAGGTTCGATCCCTGCCAGGCGCATCGCATCAATGATGGGCGCGTAGCTCAGCCTGGAGTGAGCGCTTCCTTGACATGGAAGAGGTCACAGGTTCAAATCCTGTCGCGCCCACCACGTTAAACGAGCCCGGAAAATAATATGGACGTTATTTACGAAGACGAAAACGTCTTGGTATTTGATAAACCACCTGGTGTCATTAGCGACAACATCCCGTTGCGCGTCCATCGCCTGGACAAGGATACTTCAGGAGTGTTGCTGGTGGCTAAAAACGAAAAATCTCTGAAATTTTTGCAGGAACAATTCAAAGAAAGACGCGTAGAAAAAAAATATATTTCCCTGGCGACGGGCGACATTAAAACCGGTGCGGGAATAATAGAAACTTTGCTCGGACGCTCTCCAAAAGACAAAAGGAAACAAAGGGCATTTTTAGCTCAAGAGCCAAGGGCTGAAAATAAAAGGGCGGCCGTTACGGAATATAAAGTTATTGAAAGGTTTCCGGCTTTCACTCTGTTGGAAGTAACGCCGAAGACCGGACGAAAACATCAAATCAGGGCGCATTTGGCGCACATCGGGCACCCCATAGCCGGAGACAAATTATACGGTTTCAAAAACCAGCCCTGTCCGGCGGGACTGAAACGGCAATTTCTTCACGCCAACTATATTAAAATAACTCTGCCCTCGGGCGAAATTAAAGAGTTCATTTCCCCATTGCCAAAAGATCTAAAATTGGTATTATCCAGTTTAGCGCACTAAACATCGCATTGTCGCGCGCAAATCAATATGACAAACAAAATAGAGATATTTTTAAAGCAATTCATCAAAACATCCTTACCGGATGTTCGTCCCGGAGATACCGTCCGTGTCCATCAAAAAATCAGGGAGGGTGGCAAAGAAAGAAGCCAAGCTTTTGAAGGTTTGATAATCGCCAGAAAACACGGCAAGGAGGCCGGCGGAACAATAACCGTCAGAAAAATCGTTAGCGGAGTGGGCGTGGAGAGAATTTATCCACTTCACTCCCCCATATTGGAGAAAATAGAAATCGTCAGACGCGGCAAAGCAAGGCGGGCGAAGTTGTATTATTTGCGGACGGCAAAAGGAAGAAAGGCAAGATTGAAGGAACAAGAACTCTTAAAAGAAAGCAGATAGGTTTGGCGAACGGAACCGAACGGGCGCGGGTGGCGGAATCATAGCTGTTCCTAAGGTATATAAAAATCGGTAGACGTAGTATAATAAAGGGATGGGAAAACGCGGCCCTGCGCCTCGAAAACTAATATCAATAAAATGGTCTCCGGAACTTGCGTATGCAGTTGGACTGATCGCAACGGACGGTTGCCTTTCTGGAGACGGAAGACATATTGATTTCACATCGAAAGACGAAGATTTGGTATTGACTTTCCGGAAATGTCTTGGGTTAAAAAATAAGGTTGGCCGTAAAACTAGTGGGTATACTCACAGCAATGCTTACTTTCGTGTTCAGTTTGGAGATGTGAATTTTTACAGTTGGTTGGTGGGAATTGGTCTGTCTCCCCATAAGTCCAAAACCATCGGAGCATTAAAGGTGCCGAAAAGCTTTTTCTTCGATTTTTTAAGGGGGCTTTTTGATGGGGATGGGAGTATATATTCATTTTGGGACCCACGCTGGCATAGTAGTTATATGTTCTATATCCAGTTTGCCTCCGCAAGTCCACCACACCTTGAATGGCTACAGAGTAAAATCTATGCTCTGGCTAAAGTAGCGGGCAAAATCCGGGTCTCTGGTCGTGTATACCAACTCGTATATGCAAAACAGAGCACGTATATATTGTTCAGAAGAATGTTTTATGCGAACGGTCTTCCCTGCTTAAAAAGAAAATATATAAAGGCTAGGGAAATTTTTAGAATCGACATGAATCACAACAAGGCAAGCCCAGGTGTCGGAACTTGGTAGACGATCTAGCTTGAGGGGCTAGTGCCAGCAATGGCGTGCGGGTTCGAATCCCGCCCTGGGCACATCCGCTTCGCTCAAATTAAAAAAACTCGAAATTTTGGGCGGCTAGCTCAATGGCTAGAGTGTCTGCTTTACACGCAGAAGGTTATAGGTTCGAATCCTATGCCGCCCACTAAGGAAGTGATTATGGAAAAATACAAACCAACAGCGCTGGCAGGCGTAGGCATTATCATCAACAAGGACTGGAAGGTTCTTTTAATCAAAAGGCGGGGTTCGCATGGTGCAGGCACCTGGGCGCCGCCAGGCGGCCACATAGATTATGGAGAATCGGTTAAGGCTTGCGCCAAAAGAGAAGTTAGGGAAGAAACAGGAATCGAGATTAAAAATTTACGCATTATCGGTTTTATCGAAGATATCTTCAAAAAAGACAAAAAACATTATATTACGATATGGGTGAAAGCCGATTGGAAATCAGGAGAGATAAGCCAAAACCACGAAGAATTTTCCGAAATCGGCTGGTTTTCTTGGAAAAAACTTCCAAAACCCCGCACTTTATTTTTTGAACATTATCTTGAGGGGAGGATACTCCCCTAGTTCTGCCGGGGTAGCTCAGTGGTGGAGCTCTGGTCTGAAGAACCAGGAGTCGCGAGTTCGATTCTCGCCCCCGGCACCACATGGGAAATTGCAAGTTTGAAAGGTTCGCCTCGCTTCGCTCGGCGACTAATTCGTATTCAATTTTGGGGGCAAAAACGAATTGGCGGTTTTGCATTTTGGGGGAAGAAAAATTTTTAATCCAAAACACAAACCTAGAAAAAGCCCTAAAATAGGGGCTTTTTCTGTTGGGCTTGACTTTCAAGCCCACATATGCTATATTAGCAGTGTTCTCAGAATCGCAAGAAACTGATAATCTCTCCGGTAATAGTGCCGTAGAGAACAGCACATTCCAAAAGAAAGGAGCAGCGCAAATGGTCGAGGTCAATCTCTACAAGTTCGGCGCGGTTCTCGTCACGATGCTCGTCGGTGCGGTCATCGTAACCCTCATCGACACCGGCATGGACATCAAATGGGAGAGCTATCCCTGGTGGAAGCAGCTCGCCCACAAGGTCGTCTACATAGCCTTCGGCGGAATCATCATGGTATTCTGATCCATGGTCGCGCAGTTCAAGCGTCACATCCTGCCCGTCAACGAGCCCCTCGCAGAACACGTTTCTGCTTGGGGCTCTACTTATTTCTAAAATCGGAACCATTGTTATTTTCATAAAAATTCTATATTATTTAGATATTCGCCTTGCGAATTATGGATTGAATGCCGCCAAAGAAAAACTTGAAATTGTCAGCGGTGCGGCGGAGCCGCGATTTGCTGGGCTGGCTCCTCGCCGCCGAAGGCGGCGAAATGCGTTCGAACTATTTTCAGAATAGAGCACCAAAAATGCGGGATTAGTATAGTGGCAGTACGCTACCTTGCCATGGTAGAGGCGCCGGTTCGACTCCGGTATCCCGCTCAAAAAAAACCGAAAAAGCTCTTTCCCATCTTATAGCGCTATCCCTTGACACCCCCCCTTTGCGTAAGCTAGTATATATTAATCCCCGTGAAGGGGATTTTAATATGCCTATATACCCAAAATACCCTATTATGAAGGGCATTAACCCCTTTGCCTCGTTTCTTTTGCTTGAAATGCTATTGGGAATAGTAATGTGGTATCCCCTTAAGGCCGCAGACGTTGAGGCGGTATCCCAAGCCGAGCAAGCCGTTAGTTCAGGCGGAGCGCCGATGATACAAAATAATAGCTTACTGCCCCTGCCAGACCTTATTACGCCGCCCTCCGCGATTTCAGAAAGGGTTGTAATGGTTATCACGGCCTATTCAAGTTCGGTCTGGGAAACTGACGACGACCCCCATATCACTGCCGCCGGAACCTCGGTAAGGCCGGGGATCGTGGCAAACAACCTTTTGCCAATGGGCACCAAGGTTCGTCTTCCTGAATTATACGGGGACAAGGTATTCGTGGTGGAAGACAGAATGAATTCCCGCAAGGGCAAATATCAGCTAGACGTATGGTTTCCGTCGCACCAAGAGGCAAAAAATTTCGGGTCAAAGAAAACCTACGTGGATATAATGGAAAACTAAACTGTATAACAACCCCGCCGCGGCAGCTGCCGCGGCGGGGTTGTTTTTATGCTGTAATTATACACTTCGCGCGAACCTTTTTTGAGCGGAATTGACGGCGCGCTTCGCGCGCCAAACTGAACGCTCGGGCGGCTCGGCATTCCCCCCTTGAACCCCCTGCCGAGCCGCCCTCGCTTGAGAGTCCAATTTTTCGGCGGGCTTATTTCTTACGTTTCGCTTCGTCCAAAAGTTGTTTTAGAATATCGCTCCGCTTTACTGTCTTATGATAATTGAAAAATACATCTCTGCAAAGTTTTACAACCGAAAGTATCAAAAACAATATAAAAAGCGCTTGCCACACATTGCCGTGTAATCCCATAAAATCTCTAAATTCAGAGACAGTAACCAATGTTCCGAGAAAGGCAATAATTAAACCCAAATCGTGAAATATACTCCCTCGATTTTTTACGCCCTCCTCAAAATCTCGTAGTTTATTGTCCAGGGTATCTGGCATAACGCTAATAACCTCCCGCGTGGTATTGTCGTAAATAATCGGGTTTTGAGAATCAAATTTTGTTTGTTGCTCACTCTTTGCCATGTTTTTCTTCGCTATTCTCGCTACCGCTTTTATCGCCCGCGGCCTCTTCCTTTTTTTCTGGAAGCAATCCAAGAACACCTGCGGAAAACTTTAAAATGTGTCCGCAATGACCACACACAACAACGACTTCCGGAATTGCGGGGCCGCCTATCACCAAACCGCCAAAATGATCCTGAAGTAAATCGTTGGTGAATCCGTCTGCCAGGATAAAATTGTTATGTCCACAGACCGGACATACTAAATTACGCTCTTTTTCTTTGAGCTTTTTATTTAAATTCTCTATTATTTTCTTTTTCGTTTCTTCCGATAGGGCCATAAATTTATTCCTTTTTCTTTTCCCACATTTTCCTTATTTTCTTGAAGTGGTCAATGCGCTCGCCAATTTTGCCAATTTCCTTTGGATAAAAATCAAGCATGATATCGCACAACTCCAACATCCACTTTTTCCGGCTATTCTTCGGCATGATTTTTACAACATTGGCATTTGCAATCTGAATTTGTCCCCAGCCAAGTGCGCCGATTGTGAGACAATCCCAATCAAAAAATTCAATCGGAGCAAATGTGACTTTAACAATTTCCGCCCGCGTGCCGTTGATTTTGTAATCAACCTTCAAAAGACAGAAGTAATTTTTGTCTTCCTCGTAAAAGCGTGACAACCTTTCAACCGATGTCAGATTTGGCATGTTGAATTTTGTATCAAGGCGGTGCGTTTTTACATCCACAACATAGTAAAATCCGTCTTTGTCAGTAAACGCCAAATCTGCCATTGCGCGGCGCGCAAAAGATGACGAGTATTCTCCGGCAAGATCGCCAAGAATAGTTTTGAAATTTTCGGCGATGATATTCTCAATGGCGTCACCAACGGCACGCGGGCTATTTATTGTTCGCGCCGAGAGAAAGTCCTTTTGCTCATTCAAAAACTTTTTGAGCCTTTGCTCTATCTCCTCTCTATGCGAATTGCCGTAAAAAATTTGACTCTTTTTCATACAAGTTTGTTGCTAAATAAATTTTCTGCTAGCTCGACTTTGTGCTTTTTCCCATTTCCATTTGTCTGTTCGTTTAGCGTATTTCTTTCCCAAAACACTCCGTCGGAATATCCTTGAACGGTTTTATCCTGTCGCGCATTTTCGAGTCGTTTCTCCGCTAAACAACAGTATAATTCATCAATATCTATACCAACATATTTGCGCCCTAATTTTTGCGCTACAACCGAAGTTGTACCCGAACCTAAAAACGGATCAAAAACAACATCGTTTGGTTTTGAACTTGCCAAAAGTATTTTCGCCACAAGTTTTTCCGGTTTTTGAGTCGGGTGGTCTGTATTTTCCGGCATAGACCAAAATGGAATTGTAATGTCTGTCCAAACATTCGAGGGGTGAGTAATCCTATATTTCCCGTCGCCATTATCCTCCCAATCTTTCGGTTTTCCGTTCTCGTCTTTGTACGGCGCAATCACTTTACGCTTCATCTTTACCGCTTCAACATCAAAATGGTAATCGTCCGACAAAGTACAAAACCAAATATCCTCTGAACAATTTTTCCAATTTGATTTTGCGCCGCGTCCTTTTTCCCGTTCAAAAGTAATGCGATTCTGAATTTGAAAATACTTTTTCGCAACATTAAAAATTGCTCCTGATGATTTCCAATCGCCACAAATATAGACCGAGGCGGTCGGTTTTAGAAGACGAATTATTTTTTGAACCCAAGAATCTAACCACTCCTCATATTTTTCGGACTCCATTGCTTTGAACGACGTGAGATTAAATGTCTTGTTTAGATTATATGGGGGGTCAACGAAAACAAGATCAACGAATTTATCCGGCAAATGCTCTAATGCCTCAAAAATATCCTGATGTATTGTCTTGTTTTCGATTTCGTCGAAAGACACTGGCTTGTTCAGTTTAATTAAACGTTTTTTGAGCCACGAAATATCCTCGTCATTCAAGGTTATGGTGCGATTTCGCGGCGCTCTTTTTTTGTTTGTTGCTTCTCCCATAATTATTTGAACAATTCGGCCGTCGGCACGCCGAGGGCTTTGGCTATCTTTTCCAGCGTTTCAACTGTCGGGTTTGGACTTTCCCCAGTTTCTATTTTAACAACAGTATTCAAGGCAATATCTGCCTCTTTTGAGAGGCGATCTTGTGAAATTCCTTTTTTCTGCCGTAGTTTGCGGATATTTTCGCTAACTGAATTTGCCATATTTGCTTGCTGTTGATAAACTATTATATTATACTACTTATATTGAGGGTATCGCAACTAGCTTATTACAATGATAGCGAAAATTCTGCAAACAAGCAATATCAAAGGGAGTTCCTTAACCTTTTCCGCGTTGGGCGAGAGGGGCAAGGAAAAGATTTTATCAAAGCCCGCCGAAAAATTGGACTCTCAAGCGAGGGCGGCTCGGCAGGGGGTTCAAGGGGGGAATGCCGAGCCGCCCGAGCGTTCAGTTTGGC
>Ga0154957_111_pt1 | contig 8069 bp, 5 predicted proteins | sample RifCSPhighO2_01_FD_105925 | JGI IMG/M metagenome (GOLD analysis project Ga0154957, IMG submission 105925) | Candidatus Wildermuthbacteria bacterium RIFCSPHIGHO2_01_FULL_47_27
ACATCGGCCGGAAACGGACTTTTGGTAAGCGGCGGGACGGGTTCCCCCGTTTTTTTGACGATTTCAATCGCTCGGATAATCCGCCTTTTATTTTTGCTTTCAATCGTTTCGGCGCGGAGCGGGTCTATTTTTTTCAAAATCAAAAATAACTCTTGGGTCGTTTTTCTTTCAAGTTCGCGGCGCAGTTTCCAGTCTGGCGCGACCCGCGGAATCATTATTCCATTCACGACCGCCTGAATATAAAACCCCGTTCCTCCCACCAGGAACGGGACTTTATTTTTTTTGAAAACTCGATTTATCGCGATTATCGCTTTCTGGCGGTATCGCACAACAGTGAATTTTTTCTTGGGCGAAGCGACATCCAAAAGATAGTGAGGAATACCCCGCGTTTCTTTTTGGGTAATCTTGCCGGTTCCAATATCCATTCCCCCATATACTTGCCGCGAGTCGGCGGAGATAATTTCTCCGCCGAATTTTTTAGCCAGCCGCACCGCCAAGGCGCTTTTTCCCGAGGCCGTCGGCCCGACGATAACGATTAATTTCGACATTTTGGTTTCGTGTGTTTATCGTTAGTGTATTTCTTCCTTCTTTTCTTTCAGGAAGAAACGCCACTGCTCTAGGAATTCCAAAAACAATTGCAGGGGCATTTCAATCAAAGCGTTGATGGCGATGATTATAACATTGTAATGCGCCAATTTGCCCGAAAGCCATTTTCCGGTTTGTATTATCGGAAGCGCGAAAAGCTCAAAAATTCCGAAGAGCGCGGGGCCTTTTTCCTCCTGTATTACCAATTCCTTGGAGCGCTGCCTTATTTTAACTCCGGCAAAGGAAATCAAAGAAATAAACATTACAAAGATTATCTGCGACAATAAACTGAAATTAAGTTTTGTGAGCAGCCAGAATATAATGCCGTAAGACAGTATAAAACTGAGGATATAAAACAGGGCAAGGAAAAATGAAAGCGCCGCCCCCTTTTCGCGAGGCCGCCGAATCGTATAAGTGTCTTTCTGCTCACTTTCGTAGACGTTTTTCATTATTTCCAGAATGCTTCGTTGAAGATTTTCTCGGGAGGGGGGGCGTATGGATAAAACCAAAAGCGCCATCAATAGGGGCGGTACGGCAAGATTTATGCCCAAGGCCATAAAATTGAGGCCGCCGGTAAGATATTTATCTACGGGGATTTCAACTCCCAAAGCTAAAGCGACCTTGGTTACAAAAATGGAAAGCGTGCTGTAGATCGCCGCCCTTTTTACCTTGTTTCTTGAGTGCCATAAGCGCGCTCCGTATGCCTCTCGGATTGCCGCCTCAAGTTCGGCGGGATTTTCCAGCAGGGTGCCAGCGCCCACTGGGTCTCGTTCCAGAATGTCGCCTAAAAGCAGGTAGGCGGTATCGTATTTTTCGCAGAGGGCGTAAAAGCGCCGCGCCATGGGATGGGAAAGTTCGCTGCCTATTTCCGTATAGATGTCAAAAATGTCGCGGGCAATATCGGTTAGCTGTTGAGATTGCGGAGTTAACTGAATCCAATCCGGATACCATCTTTGCAGGAGGTGGTAGCTTAAAAGGGGAGCGTCCAGTTTGAAAAGCGATTGCTGGCAGGCGAGAAAAATCTGCGTTTTTTTTGATCTTTCGGGTATTTCCCCCTTTATCTCAATACGGCTTTGCATCAGTTCGGTCATATAGTCTATCAGCGCGCGTTCCTTGGACGGCGGCGAAAGAACGGCTTCTACCTCGCATGCCGCGATTCCAATCAGCCAGTCCTGGATTTCCACCAGCTGTTTTTCCTGTTCGGCGAAAACATTCTGGAAAAGGAATAAATATTTATCAATTGATCTTTGCACGTCTTGGATTTTTGTGTCCGGTATGGCATCGTTGGGAAAATGCCCCCCACGTATAAGTTCCAGCACGATATGCTCGGCCAACGTGTCCAGCTCCTCGCTCATTAAAACTCTGCGCCGCAAAATCCGTTCAATCGCCCCTTTGCGAAGCAGATGTTCTTCTTTCCAGTCCACTATGCCCCGCAGTTTTTCATAAAAAGTGGCTACCGCGCTCGCGGCTTCGTCAACGTGCAGGGTCGTTATACTCTCTTTTGGTTCAAGGGAACCGTACCATTCCTGGTAGCGCTGGAGCAATCGTTTTGTTGCGGGTGACAGTGTTTTCATAAAATTTTACCGGCGCAATTCCGCGCCAAGTTTTGCGGCAAACGATGAAATTTTTATTTCTCCGATATCGCCTTTTCCGTGCGCCCTTACCCTTACTGTTTTTTTCTGCATTTCTTTATCGCCGACCACAAGAATATACGGTATTTTTTGAATTTCTCCCCCGCGTATTTTTTTGCCGATTGTTTCATTCGCGTCATTTACGCGCAATCTTAAATTAAGCGGCGCCAGCTTTTCGGCGATTTCTTTAGCATATTTCTTGTGCGAGCTTCCGATGGGTATTATCCAGAGTTGTTCGGGCGCCAGCCACAAAGGAAGATTTCCGGCGAAGTGCTCCAGAAGGATGCCGATAAATCGTTCAAACGAGCCGAAAATCGCGCGGTGAATCATAATCGGCTGCTGTTTTCTTCCTTTCTGGTCAATATAAGAAAGCTGAAATCTGAGCGGCATTTGAAAATCAAGCTGTAGGGTCGCCATCTGCCATGACCTGCCGAGGGCGTCCGTGATGTGAATGTCTATTTTGGGCCCGTAGAATGCGCCGTCTTTCGGCTTTACTTCGTAGGGCAGTTTGTTTTGCTTAAGCGCGAAAGTCAGCGCTTTTTCCGCCTTTTGCCAGAGTTTTTCGTCGCCCATGGAATCGTCGGGGCGCGCGGCCAGAAAGAATTGGGCCTTGAAACCGAAGCGGCGGTAGAATTCTTTAACCAGCTTGAGCACGGAGGCGATTTCTTTTTGCAGGTGTTCCGGCGCGCAGTAGATGTGGGCGTCGTCCATGGTCAGCTGGCGCACGCGGAAGAGTCCGGCAAGAACGCCGGAAAGCTCAAAGCGGTGCAGGCGCCCTATTTCGGACAGCCGCAGCGGAAGGTCCCGGTAGCTGCGCACCCTGCTTGAATAAATAAGCGTGCTTTCGGGACAGTTCATCGGTTTTAGGGCGTAAGTGTGTCCCTCAAGCTCAAAGACGAACATATTTTCTTTGTAGTGTTCCCAGTGGCCGGAAGTTTCAAAAATTTCGTTTTTCACAAGAATGGGCGTGCTGGTTTCCAGATACCCCAGTTTTTCATGGATTTCGCGCCAGAATTTTTCAAGCTCTTTTATAATAACCATTCCTTTTGGGTGCCAGAAAGCGGCTCCCGGAGCTATGTCGTGAAAGCTGAAAAGGTCCAGTTGCGCGCCAAGTTTACGATGATCCCGTTTTTCGGCCTCCGTCTGCATCCGGAGGTATTTGTCCAGCTCCTGTTTTGAACCAAAAGCGACGCCGTACACGCGCGTCAGCATCGTATTTTTTTCCGAGCCCCGCCAGTAGGCGCCGGCTATTTTTGTTAAGCGAAATGCGTCCGGCGGTATTTCTTTCGTATTTTTAACATGCGGCCCGCGGCAAAGGTCTATAAAGTCGCCGCTTTCGTAGGTGGAGATTGTATCCTCGGCCAATTCTTCTATGAGTTCCAGTTTATAGGGCTGGTCCGCGAATATTTTCTTTGCCGCATCTTTTGATATAACCTCTTTTTTAAAAACAAGATTTTGGCGGACAAACTCGCGCATCCTTTTTTCTATTTTGGGCAGGTCGTCCGGGCCAATAACGTTTCGCGCGGTTTCGCGTTGGGCTCCCGCGTCTGACGCGGGAGTTTCGCGCGGTTTAGCGGTTCCAAAATCAAAATCATAATAAAACCCGTTCTCAATGACGGGCCCAATGCCAAAATTCGTTCCGGGAAACATTTCCTGAACAGCGTAAGCCATTAAATGCGCAAGAGAGTGGCGTAAGGGTTCCACTTTGCCGCCCGCGTCTTTTTTAACCGGCCCGCGGAGTTTTTGCTGAACCATTAGTTTCCATTATAGGCGAACGGCCGGCCATAGCAAATATTGACAGCAATGGTTAAGCATGCTATTCTATTGCCGGAACCTAAAAATATTAACAAGAGGAGGAAGAAATGTTAGCTTGGGGCGCCCTATACTTCGCGGGACTGATCTTGATAGCAGTTGGCTTCACGGGAGGTATGGAGACTAGAAAACTTTATTGGGGATTGTACGTTATGGCGGGTATAACGCTAGTCATAATAGCCCTTACCCGTCTTGCATAAAGGAGGTGTGACAATGGAGGTCTGCAAAAAGTAGTTCTGTAAACTCCAAAAAAGGCCGAGGCATTCCGCCCCGGCCCTTATATTTACGCAAACCTTTTCCCTACGCAAAATTAAGACGTTCAACCATCCAACCATTTAATTATCTTCTATAATTTCTTCAATTTCATTTGCGATTATTTTTGCGACGCCGTCGCGGTTGTCAACGCGGCCGGAAATCAGAACTATTTTATTCTCCTGAAATGCCGCGGGATTTTTTTCAAGGATGGCGGGAAAGGCGACAACTTCAATGCCGCGCGTTTCGTCTTCAACATTCAAAAACAGCATGGGTTTGCCGGTCCTGGTGATTATTTTTTTGATTCCAGAAACCACCCCGCCTATTTTTACCAGTTTTCCGGTCAAGTCCGGCGAGATGTCAGATAGCGGAATAGCTGTCTTTTCCAGCGCTTTGCGGTAATTTCTTAAGGGGTGTCCCGAAACATACAATCCCAAAAGCTCTTTTTCCCACTGTAGTTTTTCCCGCTCGCTCGCGGGTTTTGCCGGCGCAAGAATGACGGCCGGCGCGGCGGAAGTCGCGGATAGGGCGCCGTCAAAAAGCCCTTTTTGCCCGCCCTGTTTTGATTTTTGTGTTTCACGGGCGATTTCCAGAAGTTTTTCAAGATTGCTCAAAAACTGATTTCGTTCGCCGAACTGGTCAAAGGCTCCCGCCCGGACCAGGCTTTCCATAGATTTTTTATTTAGATCTTTTGAGGCGATGCGTCCCAGAAAATCCGCAATGGAATTAAAGCGCCCGGCCCGCGTTCTTTCCGCCACTATCGCTTCCACGACATTGTGCCCCACATTTTTAACCGCCAGCAACCCGAAGCGGATTTTTCCGGCTTCGGACACCACGGAAAAGGTGCGGAAACTTTCGTTAACGTCGGGCGGCAGAACCTCAACGCCCATTTTTTTGCATTCTTCTATTAAAAATCCTATTCTTTCCACATCCGCGCTGTCCGCGGTCAGGAGAGCGGACATAAATTCCAAAGGATAGTGCGCTTTAAGATAAGCCGTCTGATAGGCGATCATCGCGTAACACGTGCTATGGCTTTTGTTAAATCCGTATCGGGCGAAGGGCAGTATCCATTCCCAAATTTGGTTCGCCACGCGCTCCGAAATCCCGTTTTTTTTCATGCCGCCGGTCAGCTTGGCTTGTTGTTCCATCAGCAGAGATTTTATTTTTTTACCTACGGCTTTTCGCAGAGTATCGGCTTCGGACAGCGAAAACCCGGCGAGTTTTTGCGCTATTTGCATTAACTGTTCCTGATACACGCAGATGCCGTATGTGTTTTTCAAAATGGGCTCCAGGTCTTTATGAAGATATTCCACGGCCGCCTTTTTATTTTTCCGGGAAATATATTCCGGAATCCACTCCATGGGGCCGGGGCGGTATAAGGCGACCATGGCGATGATGTCTTCAAAAACGGTCGGCTTTAATTCCCGCAGGTATCTTTGCATTCCGGAGGATTCAAGCTGGAACACCCCGATGGTGCCGGCTTTGCGCAGAAGCTCGTATGTTTTTTTGTCGTCGGTCGGGACGTTTTCAATGTCCAGATTTTTGTTATGAATTTTATATACACGCGCGAGCGTATCCTCTATTATGGTAAGATTTTTGAGCCCAAGAAAATCCATTTTCAGCAATCCAAGGTCTTCAATGGCGTGCATCTCATACTGGGTTACGATGTGTTCTTCCCCTTGGGTCGGATGCTGCAGGGGGATTAACGTATCCAGTGGCTCGTCTGAAATAACCACGCCGCAGGCGTGAGTTGAGGCGTGCCTGGCGACCCCCTCCAGTTTTTTCGCGAGATCAATAAGGTGTTTGGCTTTTTCGTCTGCGTCGTAAAGCTGTTTGAACTCTTTAACTTTTTGCAGGGTTTGTTCCAGGGTGAAGGAAAAAGGAATCATTTTGGCGATTTGGTCGCAGTAGCCGTAGGCGTATCCCAGCGCCCTTCCCACGTCGCGTATGACGGCTCTTGCCGCCATGGTTCCGAACGTAATAATTTGCGCCACGTGGTCTTTGCCGTATTTTTGGGCGACGTAATCTATCACTTCGTCGCGCCTGCGGTCGGTGAAGTCCAGATCAATATCCGGCGGAGAAATGCGTTCCGGGTTGATGAATCTTTCAAATAACAGGTCGTATTTTAAGGGGTTCACATTGGTGATATTAAGCGCGTAAGCCACGAGAGAGCCGGCCACCGAGCCGCGCCCGGGGCCGACCACGATGCGATTTTGTTTCGCCCAATTCACGAAATCCTGAACAATCAAAAAGTAAGACGCAAAACCAGTTTGTTTTATGGCCTTAAGTTCGTATTCCAGGCGCTCTATGGCCGTTTCGTCTTTTTCCAGCCCGCGTTTTTGCAGGCCAAGATAGCACAATTCTTTTAAATATTTCTCGCCGGTTTTTCCGGCCGGCAGAGGGAACGCCGGCATTTTTGGTTTTCCCAACTCAAACTCAAAATTGCAGCTTTCAGCTATTTTTTGCGTGTTTTCTACGGCTTCGGGAACTTCGCTGAAAATTTCCGCCATTTCCGCCGGGCTTTTCATGGAAAAATCGTCTTCTTTCATTGATAACCGTTCGGGGTCGTCTTTTGCGGCTCCGGTGTTGATAAGCATTAAAATGTCCTGCGCTTCGGCATCATCCTTTTCCAGATAATGCAAGTCTTGAGTGGCGACCAGCGGCATTCGCAATTTTTTGGAAAGCGCGATAATTCTCCCGTTGACGGTTCCCTGTTCTTTAATGTTCGGGTGATGTTGGATTTCCAGATAAAAATTTCCTTCGCCGAACATATTTTGAAATTTGATTGCCGTGTCTTCTGCCTCTTTTTCCTTTCCGGCCAAGAGAAGGCGCGGAATTCTCCCCTGCAGGCAGCCCGAAATCATAATCAGGCCTTCAGCGTGTTTCGCCAGCAGTTCTTTGTCAACGCGCGGTTTGTAATAAAATCCGCGCAAATGCGCCTCGGTTACAAGCTTAACAAGATTGCGGTAGCCCTTGTCGTTTTTTGCCAGCAAAATGAAATGATATCTTACGTCGTCAATGTTCGGCCGTTTCTGGTCCATTGATTCATGCGCCAAATACATTTCCGCGCCTATTATCGGTTTTATGCCGCGCGATTTTGATTTTTTGTAAAACTCAACCGCGCCGTACATCACGCCGTGGTCGGTAAGCGCTATGCTGTCCATTCCGAGTTTTTTCGCGCAATCCAAAAGCTGGTCTATCTTGGGGAGACCATCAAGCAGCGAATAATGAGAGTGTACGTGCAGGTGCGTAAATTTCGGAGACATAAATTAGATGATTATACCATGTGCAAATTTTCGGTCAAAAGAATGTGATAGAATATCAAAGTGAAGCCTAATTTACGCGAAGAAAAAAAATTATGGGAAAAAGGATACCGATGCGTTGCGGGACTGGACGAAGCCGGCCGCGGGCCTTTGGCCGGGCCGGTTGTCGCCGCGGCCGTTGCCGCGGCGACAAATTCAAAAATCAAATCCCAAAAAGCAAAGTTGCAATTTAAAATTCAAAATGAACTTACCGGAGTGAAAGACTCAAAACAATTATCTGCGCAAGGAAGGGAAGAATTATATGGACACATTGTGCGGCACCCGGCGCTTATGTTCGGAGTAGGCATTGTTTCAGAAAAAATCATTGATAAAATCAACACCAAGAACGCGGCCGAGCTGGCAATGGAAAAAGCGCTGAAAAAGCTGGAAAAGAAAATCGGGGCCAGGGCCGGCTTTTTAATCATTGACGGCAATCAACTAAAAAATCCAAAACTGAAAAGCAGAAATCACAATTTGATTGTCGGGG
>Ga0154957_127_pt1 | contig 5511 bp, 8 predicted proteins | sample RifCSPhighO2_01_FD_105925 | JGI IMG/M metagenome (GOLD analysis project Ga0154957, IMG submission 105925) | Candidatus Wildermuthbacteria bacterium RIFCSPHIGHO2_01_FULL_47_27
ACCTCGCCGACAACCTGATGCTCTTCAACAACATCGCCTTCTTTAATGCGCCATTTTACAATTCGTCCTTCTTCAATTCCTTCCCCGATGTCAGGGAATCTAAATTCTTTGAGCATGCTTGACAAATAAATTTAGTTATGCTATTATAGAGATGTCGGAGTTTAATTCAAGGAGGTGTGTCGTGCTTCAAATAGACAGCCCGAGATGGAACTGGGAGCTGGGAGTATGTAAGACGCATGGGCTCCCGGAGGTTCCCTGTCAGCAGTGTCTCGCGACCCATGATCCGGACGTGGAAGTCAGGGTAGGGCGAGATGAGCTGATGTGTCTGCAGGACAGCGGGATATCCATGCGAGATCTGCTTCCGGCAAAAGATGGCGATTGGCTTCTGAAGCGAGTCGTCATCTAAACTTTCGTCCTGGGCAAGACATAAAACTGCCCGTTTTTTATTTATTAAAACTTCATCGCCTTTTCCACCGCCTCCGCAACCCTCTCCGCATCCGGTATCTGGTAATTTTCCAGTTTTGCCATAGGCATCGGAATGTCGTACCCCGTAACGCGCGCCACGGGAGCTTTCATGCTCAACAATGCTTCCTCTTGTATGGTAGCGGCCAGCTCCGCTCCGAAGCCGCAGGTTTTTGGCGCCTCGTGCGCAACTACGCACCTGCCGGTTTTCTTTACCGAATCAACGATGGTTTTTCTGTCCAGCGGCGAAAGAGTCAGCAAATCAATGATTTCAATAGAATATTTGTCCGCGAGGTCATCCGCCGCCTGGCGGACTGTTTTTTGCATCGCGCCCCACGCGATTAAAGTGATATCGCTCCCCTCTTGGACTATTTCCGCTTTGCCGATAGGAATTTCGTACTCCTCCTCCGGAACTTCTTCTTTTATAGCACGATAAACTCTCTTTGGCTCAAGAAATATTACCGGGTCGGGGTCGCGAATCGCGGAAATCAAAAGCCCTTTGGCATTATATGGCCGCGACGGCGCGACAACCTTCAATCCCGGCATATGACAAAAATACGTTTCCAAGGATTCGGAATGGTGCTCATATGCCTTTATCCCGCCTCCATGCGGCACTCGCAAAACAAGCGGCACATGATATCTGCCCTGCGAGCGTTTTCGCATCCGCGAAATATGATTATACAGCTGATCAAACATCGCAATTGAAAACCCGTCAAACTGCACTTCGGGAATGGGCTTCATTCCGGCAACCGCCAATCCAAGCGCTGTAGAAATAATGCCGACTTCTGCCAGCGGCGTATCAATCACGCGCTCTGCGCCGAATTTCTGCCACAAGCCTTCCGTAACCCGAAAAACCCCGCCGTTTTTGCCGATATCTTCGCCCAGCAAAATCACGCTTTTATCGCGTTCCATTTCCTGCTCCAGGGCATTATTTATGGCCTGAACTAAATTCATCGCCGGCATATTTACTCCGCGTATAAATATTTAAATATATCTTCGGGCGCCGGCGGAGGGACGGATTCAAATTTCTTGACAGCATCTAAAACCTGCGTCTTTTCTTTTTCTTGCAGTTCTTTTTCTCTTTTCTCGCTCCAAATTGTTTCTTTTTCCATGTATTTTTTCAAGCGCGCGACAGGGTCCTTCTTCCGCCATTCTTCAACTTCTTTTTCTGAACGATAGCGTTTCCAATCATCGGCCGTAGTGTGGTTTTCTAATCGATACGTGTAGGCCTCTATTAGGGTTGGCCCCTTGCCGGCGCGCGCTTTTTGCAAGGCGTCCTGCGTGGCTTTGTAAACCGCGAACACATCGTTGCCGTCAACCAAAACGCCTTCAAAGCCGTAAGCTTGCGCTTTTTGGGCAATCGTTGCGCTTGCAGTCTGCCGCGAACGGGGCACGGAAATCGCCCACTGATTATTCTGGCACAAAAAAACGCAGGGAATCTTAAATACCCCCGCGAAATTCATCGCCTCGTGAAAATCTCCCTTGCTGGTAGCGCCGTCGCCGAAATACGCTACCGCGGCGTTTTTTGTGCCTTTCATTTTTTCTGCCCATGCCAATCCGACCGCGTGCGGAATATGCGACGCAATAGGAATCGCCGGCGGCAAACCCTTCAGCTTTTCCGGAGAACTATTCTCCGGAAACCGCATGCCGCGCTCGTCGCCGGCCCAATACATATATAAATTTTCCATTGCCAAACCGCGCGCGATCCAAACCCCGTGGTCGCGATAACCCGTAACAAACCAGTCTTCTTCGGCTATGGCATAAGCCGAAGCCACCTGCGCCGCCTCCTGCCCCAACAAAGAAGCGTAAGTCAAAATACGACCCTCCCGCTGAAGTTTCACTGCCATATCGTCAAAACCGCGGGCCAAAACCATCAGCTCGTATATGCGCAAAAGATCTTTGTCCGAAAGTTTGGGCAATCCTTTTTTATTGGTGATTTTTCCTTCCGCATCAAGAAATTGAAGCATTAGCATTGTATTTTCTTATTATACCTTCGTTGCGAAATATAAAAAGGGGCCATCCTGATATATTGAATGGTCCGGTATTATTCTGGTTCCGCCATGTTTTTAAAATCATCGTCCGGCACCTGCGAAAAAAGACAGTATCCAAGATTGCTCCTTAGGGGGCCGGCGAGCTCTTCTCCAGGAATGGCCTCTACTTCGTCTCGCCCATACGGAGGCCGACGCTCTTGAATCCATAGCGCCGCGCCGTATTTTTTTTGCGCAAGCTGAAAAGAATCTCTGATGACCTCGCTCGTAATTTGCTGCCTTTTTGGGCGATTACCCGCCACATATTCCAGAATCGCGTCGGCGACCATTTGGCGCAGAACCGATGGCCGCAAAAGCGAACGCGCCAATTTTTTCTCCAATTCCATAGAAACCGCGGGAAGATTTTTTAGCGCGAGGTATTCTGAGTAAAAATAATTTCCTATTTTGCGTTTTTGCAATATCACCCTTTCCGCGATTTTATCAACGTCGTAAGGATGCAAAATAATTAATCCGTGCAGCAACGCCGAACGAACTCCCCAAAACATCGCGTGGCTGGCGATAATTCTGCCGTTAACTGTGATTATTGAGGCCTTATTATCCACCTCAATCGGCCCGATGCCGAGTTTCTTTAGGGCGCGGGCCACGAGATCGGCGTAATAGGCCCTCATTTCTTCGTAATTTGCGAACTTTCCATCGCGCGGCACAACAAAAGTGTAAGCCAAAGTGTTCATTCCCGTCTGCACGTGCGAGCCGCCGGTAACTCTTCTGGTCAGAAAAAAACTTGAATCGCGCTTTTTTATTATGTCCGTATCCTGTCCGTATCCCAAAACAATGGTGTCCTGCGGAAAACTAAAAAAGCGCACAGCCGCCGTGCGCGTTTCGGGTCTTCTTCCCAGTTCCGCCACCCGCTTAATCAAAAATTCTTCCAGGGCCATTTGCACGTGACCGGGCAAAACCTCAATACCCCAATATTCGTAGGGGAATAGAGTTTCAGCTTTCATACAATGTTCCTCCGTTTCATCAACAAGATACATAAATTCGCTTCGCGAATTCCCCCCTTCCCCTTCTTCTAGGGGGGGGAAGGGGCGCCCGGGGCGCATCATATAACCTCCCCAAGGTTAGCGCCCGCGAAACGAATTTCAGATATATTTTATAGGATTATTCATTTCGCCCCAGCGCCCACTCTTTCAGTTTTTCGTAGGGGGTGGAGCCGCAAATCCATTTACCGGTCTTTGTGTTGTAAAAGAACGGAACTCCGCCGCAAAAATCCTTATCGTATTGGCGCATAATTTCCGCATTTTCGGAGTTATGCCATACCTCCAATTTTTTGGTTGTTATCCCCTCTTCTTTCTCAAGCCGCTTCAAAACCGGTTCCATTTCGCGGCAATGGACGCATTCCGTTCCGTAAAATTGCAGTAATTCATCTGCCATAAATAATATTTGATACGTTAATTTATGTTAGCGGTCAAGCGACCTTTCGCTGTGAAATTGTCAAACTGCCTGTAATTGTTTTATCGCGGCTTCAACGTCCGGCGAAGTAAATATGTGGCTTCCCGCTACCAAAGTATCGGCTCCCGCATCCCTGCACTTTTTTGCGGTTTCAGGATTTATGCCGCCATCAACCTCCAACTTAACATGAGGAAACGCCTGCCGCAATGATTTGATTTTGGCCAGCGCCCCCTCGTTAAATTTTTGTCCGCCGAATCCGGTGGGAACCGTCATAACCAATATAAGATCCAAATAAGACGCGAAGTGATCGCCAAAAGAAGAAAGGCCGGTCTCAATGTTAACGGCTATGCCGAATTCGCCGCCGGAGCGGCGTACGGCCTCCGCCACATCCATAATGCTTCGGCTTGGACCCACGCCTTTTTCGCGCTGGCCCATGGCTTCTATGTGCGCGATAATCCGTTTAACGCCTGCGTTAAGCCATTTTTGAAAATGCTTTTCTGGCTCCACAATCATCAAATGCGCTTCCAAATGCGCCGCAAAATCGCCGGCATTTAATTCTTCGGGATTATTCCAGGTCTCGTTCGGCACGAAAATCCCGTCCGCTATATCCAGCTGAATCCAGTTTACATAAGACTCAACCAGCCGGATCTTGCGCGCGATAGCCGGAAATGTTTTTTCAATGATGACGGGGATGACTTCCATTATAGAAATAAAATGAAAAACTTGTCGCTTTACGCCTTACGTTTTTTCCTCTTCCGCAATCTTTTTTATCCGTCTAATGTGCCTCTCCTCCCCCGAAAACGGCGTTTCAAGCCACATCCTCACCAACCGCTTCGCGGTTTCAATATCCAGCGTCCTTGCGCCGAGCGCCATTATATTGGCATCATTATCCTGGCGCGACATTCTGGCCGAATATTCGTCGTAAACCACAGCGGCTCTGATGCCTCGCACCTTGTTCGCGGCCATCGCCTCGCCCTGACCCGAACCGCAGACAGCGATACCCTTATTTTCGCCGAGATTTTCCGCAACCGCCTTCGCCATCGGGAACATCAAGTCGGGGTAATCATCCCCCGGATTTAATTCAAAGGCGCCCATATCTTTAACCTCGTATCCCAAATCCGCGAGGTATTTTTTCAAATCCTCTTTCATCTGAAACCCGGCGTGATCGGCCGCGACAAAAATCATCATTATTTTATTATCGCATACCAAGCATTTCCGGACAAGAAAAAGCGGCGAAGAAAGATTCTGCGCCGCCTTCTCTGGCGAGGGCCGACTTCGCCGGATGCCTATTATACCCTAGGTTTTTCGCCTTTTGTCTCCTCTGCTTCCTTGAAAATCTGCGTAATTTTTCCGTCAACCAGATCTCTTAATTGCTGCGCCGCGGCCGGATTGACCTCTCTTTTATTCTGCGAGCAAAGTTTTACCGCTATCCAAAAAATATCATGCAAGTCAGGATATTTTGATAAATGCTCGGGTTTGAAATAATCCGCCCACAAGATAAACAGTTCCCGCTTGCATATTTCGGCCCATTCTTCCTTCACGGCAACCAAACGGGCCAACTCATGGTTTTTGTCAATTTCCGTTTTATCCGTTTTGCGCAATTCTTGAATTT
>Ga0154957_130_pt2 | contig 5054 bp, 3 predicted proteins | sample RifCSPhighO2_01_FD_105925 | JGI IMG/M metagenome (GOLD analysis project Ga0154957, IMG submission 105925) | Candidatus Wildermuthbacteria bacterium RIFCSPHIGHO2_01_FULL_47_27
CGAGGCCGTGGCGAATTCAATACGTCTTCTTGCCTTGCCCGAAGAAATCCAGCAGGCTTTGCGCGATAAAAAAATAAACGAGGGGCATGCGAGAGCCATAATGATGGCGAAAGAATTGCCGCAGCAGCAAACGGTTTTTGCGAAAGTGCTGCAAGATGGGCTAAATGTAAGAGAGGCCGAAGGTTTAGTGCAAAAGATGGCGGTCTGGAAACCGCAGAAAAAAACGGTTCAGATTTTGGCGGAATTTAGGCCGCTTGAAGAAAAAATAAAAAATGGGCATGCGAGAGCCATAATGATGGCGAAAGAATTGCCGCAGCAGCAAACGGTTTTTGCGAAAGTGCTGCAAGATGGGCTAAATGTAAGAGAGGCCGAAGGTTTAGTGCAAAAGATGGCGGTCTGGAAACCGCAGAAAAAAACGGTTCAGATTTTGGCGGAATTTAGGCCGCTTGAAGAAAAAATAAAAAATGTCCTCGGTATCCAAACATTGAAATTAAAAATGGAAGCCGGCCGCCCGAAACTCGTTATTATGTTCAGTTCCAAAAAAGAGATAGAGAACTTGCTTAAAAAGCTGAATTTGTAATAATCATTTAGACTTTTGAAACCCTGACTATTTCTTTTATCTGTTTTAACTGATTGAATAACGCTTCCAGTTCTTCAAGGCCGGATATTTCCACTTTTACTAAAATCGCGTGAGTAAATGATGTCTGCGCCCGCGTTTGACAGCTTCGTATATTGATGCGCATCGCGCTTATGGTTGATGTAATGTCGCGCAAAAGTCCGACGCGATCTTCCGTCAACACCTCCAGAGTCACTTCGTAGGGTCCCTTCGCCGCGTTTTTTATCCATGCGGCCTCCACAATTTTTTGTGGCCATTTTTTTTGGGACTCAATTAAATTGTTGCAGTCGCCGCGGTGTATAGAGGCGCCGCGGTCTCGAGTGATATAGCCTAAAATCTTGTCTCCAGGCACCGGCATGCAGCACTTGGCTATGCTGAGTGCGATACCGGTTGCGCCGGCCAACGCTATGTCGGATTCCCCCCCCGTTTTTTTTGGGATAGCCAAACGAATCTTTTGCGGAGCCGGCACAAGCAATTCCGTTTCGCCAAACAAAGTTTTAATTACGTCTCGCGGAGAGATTTCTCCCTCTCCCGCGGCTATGATTAAGCTTTCCATATTCTTATAAGGGAATGCCGCCAAAAGCGCATTCTTTTTATCTTTGGACATATTCGCCAGCGTTGTTCCGCGGAAAAGCCGCAATTCTTTGTTCAATAACTCAATGCCGCGGCAAAAATTCTCTGGGCGGGATTCTTGCTTAAGAAACTCGCGGATTTTGGCCTTCGCCTCGTTCGTTTTTACGAATTCAAGCCAGTCCCGCGACGGCTTTTTGTTTTTGTCGATGATTATCTCTATTACATCGCCGTTTGCCAGATTAAAGCCCAGAGGAACGAGTTTGCCGTTTACTTTGGCGCCGGAGCATTTGGCGCCGATATCGCTGTGCACGGCGTAAGCAAAGTCCACGGGCGTAGCTCCCTCGGGCAAATCAATAACATCTCCCTTCGGAGTGAAAACGAAAATCCGGTTTTTGAAAAAATCAATCTTCAGGCTTTCAAGAAATTCTTTTGATCCGGGTTGGGATTTTTGCCATTCGTATAGTTGCTGAACCCAGGCGAATTTTCTCAGGCGCGGCGCGTTTTCCGTCTGCACCCCTTCTTTGTAGGCCCAATGGGAAGCGATACCGTATTCTGCTTCATAATGCATCTCCCGGGTTTTTATCTGAATTTCGGTGATTTTTCCCCGCAGGCAAAAACACGTTGTGTGCAGAGAACGGTAATGATTGGGTTTCGGGAAAGCGATATAATCTTTTATGTGGCCGGGCAAGGGCATAAAGTATTGATGCATAACGCCGAGAGCCCGATAGCAGTCTTCGGTTGTGCCGACTATAACGCGCATGGCAACAAGGTCGTATATGCCTCCCAGGTTCATTTCGTGCCGAAGCAGTTTTTGATAAAAACTCCAATAGTGTTTGGCTCGTGAGTGAATATCAAGGATGTTTATTTTTTCCTTTGTCAGCAATTCCCGCAGTGCCGGTTTTACCTCTTCCAAATATCTTTCTCTTTCCCCGTATTTCACGGCCAAGTGTTCCTGGAGCCACGCGGATTCCTTCGGATAAAGACAGGGAAAAGCGAGGTCTTCCAAGCGGCCTTTTATTTCTCCCATTCCGAGGCGGTTGGCTATAGGAGCGAAGATTTCCAGAGTTTCCAGCGCTATTCTTTTCTGGCGCTGTGGAGGAAGCGCGCCCAGGGTCTGCATATTGTGCAGACGGTCGGCAAGTTTAATCATCACCACCCTGATATCCTGAGCCATGGCAAAAAACATCTTGCGCAAATTTTCTATCTCTAGATCAACCGGCGCCCTTTTTCTTGTTTCCATCGGACGAATGAGGACGTCTTCTTTTGGAATGCGCAGTTTACCAAGCTTACTGACGCCGTTTACCAAGAATGCGATTTCTTTGCCGAATTCTTTTTCAATATCGTTTAACGTGCGGGAGGTGTCGTCAACCACGTCATGCAGGAGTCCGGCCGCAACCGTTTGAGGGTCCAGCTTCCAGTCCGCCAAAAATTTCGCCACAGCGGCGGGGTGGGTGATATAGGTTTCTCCCGAAAGTCGTTTTTGCCCTTCGTGAGCTTTGTTGGTAAACTCAAAAGCTTTTTCAACCAATCCGGAATCGGAGCCAAGGTATGTTATTTGTCGCAGAGAGAGGTTTGACATAATCCGAATTACGGCTTATTGTATAATATTGCGCTGTTTTACACAATAACGCATATTAAAAAGGAAAGGTCGCCGGAAAAAAAGAAAGGAGGTGCTATTAATATGCCATATATCCCGCAACAACATCGGCCAAAACTTGATCCCAAAATAGAGGAGCTGGCAAAGGCCATTAAAGAAGTATCCAAAGAGCTTGGAGACGAGAAAACCGACTTCGCCGGAGTGCTTAACTATTGCTGTACTCGTTTGGCGCTGGAGGTTATTCCGGAGCGGCGCTACAAATTTATGGCTCTAGTGCATGGAGCTTTTGGCACGATGGCCGAAGAGTTCTACCGCAGATATGTCGCGCCCTATGAAAACGAGCAGATAGAAAAGAACGGAGACGTATATTAATAAGAAGCAAATGTCCCGCCGCGGCGGGACATTTTTATTTCATACATACCTTATTTGAACATTTGGATTTTCCTCCTTTTGTTTCTACCATGACTGATCTGCATCTGGGGCAGGTTTTGACGGTTCCGGCCTTGCGGCCGGCTACTGGTTTGTCCCATAAAGCGAAATCGCATTTCGGGAAACGGCTGCATCCGTAAAATATTTTTTTAGTTTTCGTGCGTTTTTCCAGTATTTCTCCCTCGCCGCATTTGGGACATTTGATTCCAAGACCCGTATTTTGCAGAGGTTCCGTGTGGCGGCATTTTGGAAAAGCGGAGCAGGCATAGAACCTTCCATATCTTCCCAGGCGAATAACCAGGGGAGATCCGCATTCGGGGCAAACTTTATCCGTCGCCGTTTCCCCGATATCCTGCTTGGAAACTTCGCGGTATTTTTCTTCAAGCAGTTTCGCGAACGGGTCATAAAATTCTTTCATTACCGGCACCCATTGTTTTTCTCCTTGAGCTACTTCATCCAGTTCTTCTTCCATCTGCGCCGTAAATTTTATATCAACAATGGCGGGAAAGTGCTCCACCAAAAGATCGTTGACCGCGATTCCTATTTCCGTCGGCCTGAATTTTTTTTGCTCGTTTTTTTCAATATAGTTTCTTTCCTGAACGGTGGAGATAATGGGCGCGTAAGTTGACGGGCGGCCAATGCCGTTTTCCTCCAACGTTTTAATCAGCGAGGCTTCGGTGTAACGGGCGGGCGGCTGGGTAAAGTGCTGATTTGGTGTTAATTTTAACAATTCCAGGATTTCGTTTACGTCCATTCGCGGCAATTCATTTTCTTCAAGTTTCATCGGATAAACCCGCAAGAACCCGTCAAATTTTATGGTTTGCCCCGAAGCCCGAAAAAGATAATTCTTTGCCGCGATATCAACACTTACGGTATCAAGAGCCGCTTGACGCATTTGGCATGCGATAAACCTGCGCCAGACAAGGTCGTATAGGCGGAGCTGGTTATCGTCCAGCTCCGTTTCATTTTTTATGTTTTCGGGAGTTTTTTCCGGATAGGTCGGCCGTATAGCCTCATGGGCTTCTTGGGCGCCCTTTGTTTTGGTTTTGTATTTTCTTGGAAATCCGGCCCAGTAGTTTTTTCCGTAGCTTGTTTCTATGAGTTTTTTCGCGCCCCAAAGCGCCTGTTCTGACAAATTAAGAGAGTCGGTGCGATGATAGGTGATAAGCCCCCGCTCATATAAGTTTTGGCCGAGCCGCATAGTCATTTTCGCCGGAAAACGAAGTTTTTGAAATGCCTCCTGCTGGAGGGTGGAAGTAGTAAACGGCGGCAGGGGATTGCGCTTCACTTCTTGTTTTTCCACGCTCGTTACATTGTATTCTGCCCCATGCAAATCTTTAACGATCTCATCCGCCGCACCTTTGTCTTTAAGGTCAAATTTGTTCAATGGTTTCCCGTCTTTTTTCACAAGGAGAGCAATGAACTTACCTTTTACGCCCGTTTCGCGAGAGTGAAGCAGCGCCTCAATTGTCCAATATTCTTGCGCCACAAATTTTTCTATTTCCCTTTCTCGGTCCACCACCAATCTTACGGTAACCGACTGCACCCTTCCGGCTGACAGCCCGCGGGAAATTTTTTTCCATAAAAACGGAGACAATTTATAACCCACGATTCTGTCCAAAATACGCCTTGCCTGCTGGGCGTCAACCAAATTCATATCAATATCCCGCGGATTTTTAAGCGCTTCCTCTATGGCCTGCTTTGTGATTTCGTGGAAGGCGATTCGCTGCGTGTTTTTGAGGTTTAGCGCTTCTTTTAGGTGAAAAGAAATTGCCTCTCCTTCGCGGTCTTCATCGGTGGCCAGAATCGTTAGGTCGGCTTTCTTCGCCGCTTCTTTTA
>Ga0154957_130_pt1 | contig 3354 bp, 4 predicted proteins | sample RifCSPhighO2_01_FD_105925 | JGI IMG/M metagenome (GOLD analysis project Ga0154957, IMG submission 105925) | Candidatus Wildermuthbacteria bacterium RIFCSPHIGHO2_01_FULL_47_27
AGATTTTTTTTGCATCGGCCCCGTCCGTTTATTGAGCAAAACGTAAATTTGCTTGTTTTGGGAGAAAATCCTTATAATTCTTTTCCTTCCGGCCACGCGACTTTTTACTTCGCCTTGGCCACCGTAATTTATCTTTACAATAAAAAACTCGGCCTTATTTTTTTCGCGGCCGCTTTTTTAATTTCTCTGGCGCGAGTCTTCGCGGGCGTTCACTGGCCGACGGACATACTCGGCGGGGCGGTAATCGGAATTGCTTGCGGGTGGCTCGTATACCGCGTATTCAAACGATAAATTGCCTCCGCGTATTAAAAAACGCGCCGAACTTCGCCGGCGCGTTTTGCTTTGTTATTGTTTTTGTTTGCGCAGAAGATATTCGCGGCCCTTGCCCACGTCTGTATTTATAGTGATTCCTTGTTTGCACATCGGGCAGTCGGCTTCGTCCCAGGCGTCCAGCGTCACGTTGACAAGCGCGAACATCTTTGGCGGGTCGGCCACGTCTTGCGGCATAACTCTTCCGCGGTTACAGAGAGCGCCGAGACCCACGACCTTGCCGCCGAGAGCGCGAACCGCTTCAAAGACTTTTCTTGCTGAACCGCCGGTGGTGAGCACATCTTCCACCACCAGGACGTTTTTGCCGGCCACGACCTTATCGTAGCCCCGCTTGATGACGAATGCGTCGCCACCCTCTGCTTTCTCGGCATAAACACCGAACACTTCGCGTTCGGTGATTTCCGAGAGATGATAAGCCGTCCACTGTGAGAGGATTACGCCGCCGATTGCCGGAGCAACAACCGTTTCTACGCCGTCGTCCGCGAACTGCTCGGCGATTGCGCGGCAGAGGCGCGATGTTTCCTTCGTATGCGGATAGACAGCGTCTTTATTAACATACGCCTCGCCGTGCTTGCCCGAAGCGTAGACGATGTGGCTATTGATAATTACCGCGCCAACCTTGCCGAGGATTTGCAGAACTTCTTGTTCTTGCATGACCTATCTCTTTTCTTGCAGAATTGCCGCAATTTCTTCCGCGATTTTCTTTGCCGCGTCCGCCGGCGTGCCGATTTCCGCCGGCGGTTTCGTTATCGGACGACCGATAACCAGATAGTCGGCTCCAGCCTTGATTGCTTCCGCCGGAGTCATGATGCGCTTTTGGTCGCCGGCCGCCGCCCATTCGGGACGAACCCCGGGCGTGACTTTCAGCAAACTGCCAAGTTCTTTCTGCTTTCCGAGGAGTTCAAGTTCTTGCGGGGAGCAGATAATTCCGTCGCAACCGGCGATTTTCGCGTCGCGCGTCAGCTGCAAAACCTTGGCTTTGCTCGGTCCGCCGAAGATCAGGTGAGCGTTGTTTTCTTCAAGCGAGGTAAGCACCGTAACGGCGAGAACGAGAGATTGCCCCTTGTTGCTTACGGCGGCCATCATCGCCTCAATACCTGCCGAAGCGTGGACATTGAACATCTTGACGTTCAGTCCGGCAACCGCTCTGGCCGCGCCGCCGACCGTGTTGGGGATATCGTTAAACTTGCCGTCGTAAAAAACCTGACCGCCAAGTGAATGAACGAATTCCACGACTTTGGGAGCTCCAACGGCCGTGAGCAATTCCAGTCCGACTTTGAAGCACCCGACGTGCGGAGCAAGGCTTTTCACGAGGGACTTGGCCTTGTCCAAACTGTCCACATCCAGAGCCACAATAATCCTGTCTTTTGCTTCCATCTTAACCACTCCTCCTTTATATTAGATATTGAGTTTTCAAGGCGCAGATATGGTTACATTTTTTTCTCCTTTCTGGTGCCCGGGGAGGGAGTTGAACCCTCATGGGGTTGCCCCCGCAGGATTTTGAGTCCTGTGCGTCTGCCAATTCCGCCACCCGGGCTCTTCGGCTCATGCCGCTCGCCCAGAGCAAGCCCATGCGCCTCAAAGTGAGTCGCGCCCTTTTTTTACCAAAAATTTGTCTCTTTGTAAATTCCGTGAAATATGATAAATTGTTTTAATGGCTCGCATTATTGCTGTCTGCAACAACAAAGGGGGTGTGGGCAAGACCAATATCAGCGTTAACTTGCCTGTGTTTCTGGCGGCTCAGGGAAAGAAAGTTTTGCTGGTGGATTTTGACCATCAGGCAAACGCAACATTTTCTTTGGGTTTTCATCCAAAAAATATACCGCTTTCCATTTATCATGCTCTCGTCGGCACCGTAAGCCCCACGGCCATTATCCGCAGAACTTCTTTTTTCGGTTATGATCTTATTCCCGCCTCGCAGGACCTTGCCGGCGCGGAAGTGGAACTTGTTCCGTCGCAAGAGCGCGAATTAAAATTGTCCGGGCTTTTGCAGAAGGTCGCCGAGAATTACGATTTTATATTCATTGATTCTCCCCCGAGTTTGGGCCTATTGACAATAAACGCGCTGGCCGCGGCGCAGGAAGTGCTTATCCCCGTGCAGTGCGAATATCTTGCGCTTGAGGGATTGGAGCAGTTGCTGGCAACGATGGAGCTGATCAGAAAAAATCTGGGACATGAGCTAAAAATTACCGGAGCCGTGCTTACGATGTATAATCGGCATAATAAAATCTCGCATGATGTCGCCGACAAGTTGCGCAGAGATTTCCCGGGTTATGTTTTCCGCACAATTATTCCGCGGGCGGTTGTTTTGGCGGAAGCGCCAAGAGCCGGCAAGACAATTATGCACTACGCGCCGGTTTCCGCCGCCTGCAAATCATACCGCAATTTGGCTGAAGAGCTGGTCGGAATATCTGCGATGGAGGGGCCGTTTCCAAAAAAAGAAAGCCAGGAAAGCGGCAATTTAATTGTCCAAGCGTAAAAATAATTACCATATTTTAACATGCCACAGCAATTCGGAGGGCTTGAATCCCTTATTCCGCCGAAATCCGGCCCCAAGAATTTTTCCAAAAACATAGAGCATAGAAAAGAAATAGTGTTTTCCATAAATATTGACCGGATTAAACCCAACCCCTACCAGCCGCGGCGGGAATTTGACGCAGATGAATTGAAAGCGTTGTCAGATTCCATACGCGCGCACGGAGTTTTGCAGCCGCTTTTAGTGAGCCGTATTGAGGGTTCCGAGGCCGGCCAGGAATATCAGCTTATTGCCGGAGAACGGCGGCTCCGCGCGGCGCGAATGGCTAATTTTTCTCATGTTCCTGTTATCATCAGGGAAGAGCCGTCTTCCCAGCAGAAGCTGGAGCTTTCTTTAATTGAGAATGTGCAGAGGGCGGATTTGAATCCCATGGAAAAAGCCGAGGCTTTCAAAAGATTGCAGGAAGAATTCAGCTATTCGCAAAAAGAAATCGGCAGATTGTCGGGGAAAAGCCGCGAGGCCGTGGCGAATTCAATACGTCTTCTTGC